>Ga0182742_1001699_pt1 | contig 26924 bp, 27 predicted proteins | sample eDN5th37CBELigMG_FD_128880 | JGI IMG/M metagenome (GOLD analysis project Ga0182742, IMG submission 128880) | Enriched Miracle-Growth compost microbial communities from Emeryville, California, USA - eDNA 5th pass 37_C BE-Lig MG (version 2)... ...
ATAGGCGATATAGATAACTGAAATAGTCGTATCTTTTTTATACAAAGACCAAGCTAATGTCACAAGCATTGTTATAATACCAAGCCACCAAATGAGAGGGTTACCAAATGCTGAAATAGTTGACGTTAAGCCTTCATGGTCAAGATTATTATTAATGTAATACCAAATTGGCTTAATCATAAGCTGCCATTCATACCATGCAGAGGAAAAAGGATGTGACGCAACTAAATCAGAATGATAACTAAACATATGTTGCTGTGAATCAATAAAGTTTGACCAGCTACTAGCTTGGCCAGTTAGTTTAAACGATAGCTGGTATACAAGATAATAGATAATAGCCGGAATCACAGCAAAAAAGAGACAACAATATAATATAATTACCGTAAAGGCATTCCAATATTGGCTAGGCTTTACTACTGATTTTAGCAAGGTGGACAATCCTTGTTTAGGTTGATTTATATTAGTGTCTTCAGCTATTCTTCCCACTGCTTTACGTTCAATTGGCTTAGTATTGCTCTTGTTTTGCAGTCGGACTAATTTTCCTTCTGCTCGATACTGCACATAGTGCTTAATAAGTACTATAGCTAGCATAATCGCTAGCCCCATTCCTCCATAAAATCCATTCCATTTTGTAGCTATCCCTAGACCAAAACATAAACCACTTAATCCTAATGGCAATAAAACCTTCCAAAATTTTTCATGATATAAACTCATCTTACTATACCATGTCATAAACAAAAACATCAGCAGAGTAAAGGTGATAGAATATATATCAATCGTAGCAATTCTTGATTGTGTAAAATGCATAAAATCGACAGCAAACAATGCCATCGCAGCTATACCATATGATGGCTTATCAAATAATAATCTAGCAAAGAAATAAATGATAAGTAATACTAAAATACCAAAGCAAGTGCCCATAACACGCCATCCAAATGGACCAAATCCAAAAAGTTTAATCCCAAGTGCTATTAATAATTTACCAAGTGGAGGATGTGTTGTTTCATAAATTGACATGCCATTGATATATTCAAATGCTGTACGTGCATGATAAATTTCATCAAAGTAGCTCCCATTTAAATATGTAGGCTTATTAACCATATAATCCTGCTCATCTATCAAATGATAAGGAGAATACTTTTCATTTGGCTCACTGCTTGTGACATTTATTGTAACGGGTAATGGGTCACTAGATGCATGGCTAAAAAAGGCGACTTCATTAATTACAAAGCCTGGGTTTATAGCATATAGCATAATATATTGTGAATGTTCTTGTATGTCCCAAATTTGATGAGCTAAGGCATTCGTATGCTTATTCTCAATCGTTAAAACATCATGCCATTGATCATCAGCATAAATTGAAACCCCGTAGCTGCCTGCATGACTTGCCCCAGAGAATATTGCCATTTGCTCAACTAATTGATTTTCACCTAAGTCAAATACGACATACTCAGAGCTTTCAGTTGCTTGCCACATCGTTTGTGGTGCATGTCTATCTCCCAATTGATAAAAGGCTACTATACTGTAGATAATCAATATTGCAAATACGCTCAGCCTATATCTCTCTTTAATACCCGCTTCTCTATGAAAGCCTTTATAGCCAATGACAAGCAAATACACATATAAAACCATATTAATTACGCTACAGCTAACTAAGAAGAAATCATAAGCAATCGTATACGTTGTATGCTGTATTTGAAGTACAGCAATTAAATTAATTGTAGTCGTTACACTAAAGCCGAGTAGGATGTAGATGTAATGCTTATTTTTTTCAAAAATATAGGCAAACAGTAAGCACAATAAAAGTGGGAATAAATAGCGCTCATGCATTTTTGCTACAAACAAATATACAGAGGCTATCGTGATTGCTGCAAGATAAAAATAGTAGCTGCCTGTTTTCTTCAAACGGATGCTGTAGTACAAAACAAGTATTACAACTAAACCAATCGTAAGCGTACTAATTAATTCTATAGGAAGTGTGAAAATACGCTCCTTTATAGATACCCAGTTGTAGCCAAATAAGCTATACGCATTATATGTATTTAAGCTCGCATATGGATAAGATGATAACGTTTGTTTGTAGAGTGAGATAAGCTGACTTAGCCCTTCACCTTTTATAAAAAAAGGCATCGCCAGTAAAAGAAAGCTACCTAAGCCTACAATAGCACTAATAAGCCATTGCTTAATTTGCTTATTAAATGCTAGATAAATAAGTATAACTGGAAAAAATATAAACGCTTGTGGCTTTATGAGTGCTGCTATTGCATAAAGTAAAGAAGCTGCCACTGTCTTTTGTTGCTTTAGGTAATATAGACTTAAAACAAGTGCAAATGAGAATACGATATCAACTTGTCCCCAAACTGTCCCATTTACTAGCGTCCAAGGGTTAAATAATAATAGAACTAGCAAGCCATATGATTGTAGTAGGGATATATTTTTTTTCGCAATACGATAAAGGACTAATGCTGCAGCAAGATCAAAAACAATAATGGGGAGCTTTAAAATGAATAAATAGGCTACAGAATTAACATCTGGCGAGACGAAATGTAGCACAAGACCTAATAAATATAGGATATAAATATAGCCAGGAGGATAATCTACAAAAATATCAAGCTGGTAAAAATCCAAAATCCCTGAGTTATAGCTATGAGTTGCCCAATAATGAAATAACGCTAAATCATTTTCATAACCAGTCGTTGTTATCGCTAAAACCACACGAAGAATAATGGCTACGATAATAGTTATCCCTAACAATGTTTTTTTATTTGTGCTTAACAATGCACCAATAAACTGTTTTACAGCCTGATTCATCTGTTTCCTCCGATATTATTGTCGATGATTAAAAATAGAATAAAGCATATAGGACACAAACGTCTATATGCTTTTAATTTTATACTATTATATTTTAATTTTTTTAGAGAAAACTCCTGCATTTTTACATGCTTTGTAAATAATAACGACTAAAGGACCAAGAAATACACCAATAACTCCAACTAATTTTAAGCCTACATATAAACTAATTAATACCGCTAGTGCACTAATGCCTATCGAATCACCAAGTATTTTCGGCTCTACAATACGTCTAAATACTGTAATAACTAAAAATAAAATAATTAGCCCTATAGCTGTTATAAAGTCTCCCGTAAACATACTGAATATTGACCAAGGCACTAATACAGAGCCTGTTCCTAATATAGGTAAAATATCTACAATAATGATTAGCAGCGCAATAGCTAGCGGATATTTTACATCAATAATAAGTAAGCCTATTAAGCTTAATATATAGGTTAAAGTACTTAATATAATTTGAGATCTTAAAAATCCAAATATTGAATTTCTAAGTGAATCTATAACATCACTTACCTTTTGCTGAGAATCCTCGTGAAAAAATTGAATAAAGCTGTCCTTCAGTGTGTTTAAACTAAAGCTAAACATATAGACTGCCACGATGAAGACGATAAAGAAAATAAACAAATTCGGCAATTGAGTTATACTCGAGCCTAATTGACCAGATAAATGTAATGCTTGTGAGGTTAACCAATTTATTAATGCTGCTAGATATTTTTCGATTGTTTCAACGACATCTGGTGGTAAATTTTCATAAGTTTTACGTATGTAGACTAACCAATCATTTGCAATTCTATTAAAATCATTGAACATTCGTGGTAACCGTTCAACAAAAGCTAATACTTCATTAAATAGCTTTAAGCCTAATAAAAACAATAAACCTAGCAATACGACTACGAATAATGAACAAATGATGGTTGCAGCTAAGAAGCGATTAAGCTTTAAATGCTTTATTGAAAACTTTACTAATGGCTCTAAAAAAATAGCAACAATTAGCGCCAATAAGAAAGGAGCTCCTACTGTAAAACTTAAATATACTATCCCTAAAACAATGGCAATCAACAACACTGTACGAATTGACAAACTCTCACATCCTCTAACTAGCTTATTTATCTAGTATGGCTTTTTTTGTCAAGAAATTTTCACCCTTGTAATACATTTCTTTTACAAGTAAATTTGGACCACAGCAGCTTACTGCTGGGCAATGACAATTAACGCTTTGTGCCAATTCACCTTGAAGCCATTCGTTAAATATACTATCTAGGTCTTGTGTGAGGACATTTCCAAACGAAGAAATATCGGCAAAGTCTGTAACAAATACATCTCCTGTAAACAGGTTTACATTGACACGATTTCGACCGTCTGGGTCATTCCGAACAGTAACATTTTTTTCTGTGGCTAATCTCTTTAATAGCTTTCTTTCTTCTTCATTTTCACTGCAATGATAAAAAGGTAATGTACCAAATAACATCCATATATTTTGGTCGCGATGGTCAAGTAACTTTTCAATAGCCACGCGCATTTGATCCTTACTAATAACTGGTAGATCTTTTGCAAAGGAGCTAGGATACATAGGATGTACCTCATGTCTTAAGCAGCCCATCTCAATAATGAGCTTATGAATATCAGCAATTTTCTCATGTGTTCGATAATTAATCATCGATTCTGCTGAAACTAATACATCTGTCTCAGCCATACGCTTTGTATTTTCTACCATCTGATTGTATAAGCGCTCTGCTGCTGCATAAGGAACCTCATGGCCTGATTTAGCAAAGCCTACCGTATGAAAATCTTTGGCATTTAAGTAATTAAAGGATATATGCATAACATCTAAGTACTTCACAATTTCAGTATAACGCTCATATGGTAATGTTAAGTTAGAATTAATTTGTGAGCGAATTCCACGATTACGAGCATATTTTAATAGTGGAACAATATAGTCATCGACATTGTTCTTCGCAAACGTCGGCTCTCCACCGGTTATACTAATCGTTTTTAAGTGTTTAACCTCATCTAGTCTTTTTATCATGACATCTAATGGGATTTTGGCAGGCTCCTTAATAACTAATGTATCGCCGACAGCACAATGTTCACATCTCATATTACATAGATTTGTCACTGTCATTTCAACACTAGTTAATTGATGTTGACCAAATTCCTTGATTGAATATAGAGCCTCCCACGGGTCATATGTCGGAGACAAAGGAGTTAAAACTTGATTCATAGCTCTCTCGCACCTTATCTATTAAAGTTAAAAAGAGCCCAAGGGGCTCTTCTTTGTTGTCATTATATTATATTAACATATTTAAATGTTAATAACCTCATCATTTACATTAGTAATCATAACATTTAACTTTTTAGACAAATCTAAGTCATACGTTTCTTTCAATAATTGTCCAGCCTCATCAGTTAATACTCTAATAATGGGACGATGAGGATACTTTGAGTGATAGTCTGCTACAATACCGCTTGTACCATTACTTAGTTTAACAGTTAATCCGATAGGATACAAAACAACCTTATCTCTAAAGTGTGCCAGCTTCTTTTGATCATACAATGTCCCTGAACCTGCATACAGTCGATCCATCGCATCGTGAGGTAAAATAGGAGTATTGTAAATACGGTTTGTAGTCATCGCGTCATATGAATCTACAATCCCTATCCACTTCGCATCTTCGCTAATATGTTCACCTTTTATACCTCGTGGATAACCAGAGCCATCTATACGCTCGTGATGCTGAAATGCACAATGAGCAACGGCTAATGGTAAATTGGGCTGATCCTTTAGCATTTCAAACCCATATGTTGTATGTAGCTTAATTTCTTCAAATTCTATTGGTGATAATGAATTAGATTTTTTTAATACTTCTACATCTATCATAGTTTTGCCAATATCATGGAGTAATGCTCCAAGGCCAATATTAATAATCTGCTCTCTAGACATGCCGCTATGTAATGTAAGTAAGCAGGTATACACACATACATTTAATGAGTGCTGATATAAATAATTATCAATTGAACCCATATTCATCAGCATTATCATCGCGTCTTTTTGTGCTAATAGCTCATCTAATACATTATCCATAACCGACTTTAATGACTGTGCAATAAATGGACGGTTATAACGATTACGGCTTGTCGTCGTCTGCATCGCATTAAAGGTGCTTTTAATTTCTTTTATGGCGAATCTTAACGTCTCTTCACTTAATAATGGCTTTGCCTCAATATCAGATGCTCTATGATCCTCTATATATAAATAATAAACATGATTAGCTTCCAGTCTTTCAATAAGTCTTGCAGTAAGCTCCATATTTTCAGCTAGGAGCACTACTCCTTCTTCGGAAAAAATTTTTTTTGCTAACTTCATGCCTGGCTTACACTGCTTTATTGTAATTAAACGCACGCACGACTCTCCTATCTGCAAAAAACATATCTGAAAAATTAAGACATATTGATCCAATGACATTCTTTACTAGCTTCTATAAGCTGAACATCAGTTAATGAGTTAGCTAGTATATGACGAATATATTCCGGAACAAAGTATTGTACATCTTCATATTCACTTAAACTTGTATAGCCCTGTTTAAACGTAAACATATCAATTGTTGCTACATTATATATTTTATCGTCATTTAACAGCTCATCATTAATATAAATTTTTATTTCTAATTCCTCTATTGTGTCACATTCATTGTAATAAATCTTAAAACCAGCTACCGCCAAGTAGCCTAGTCTTACACCTCTAAACCCATAGCCTCTAATTCGTTTGTCTTTATATTCATGTTGAAGTGATTCTGTAAACGCTTGTCTTATATGACTACCCTTTATTTTTAAAATACAGGCATTAATTGGTGATGGACAAACCGCATGAATCTGCTGAAGCGTGATATTACCTTTTTGTAATGGGGCTAGAATTTGGCCTGAATTAACAATAGCTAACGGGGTTCCACACCATTTACTTATACTAAGAGCCAATAGATTTGGAAGAGAGCTTTCGTTAAAATCATCAGTTTCAATATCCTCATCTAAAGTAGCCACTACTTTTTCTAACTGATTTAATGCAATATGTCGATTTTGTTCAATAATTGAAATAATCGCTTGACTTTGAGTATAAGAGTGAGTTGGAATTAATTTGCCGCTTATATTAGGTTTTTTCTGCATATCAATTGCTGAGATATGAACAACACCTAAAAAAGCTCCACCCATTCCAGCCGCACACATTAACGTTTGATTTTTTTGTTCAGGTGGATTAAAGACATGATGAGTATGTGCTCCAAATAAAATATCGATTTCTGGACAAGCTTTAACCAATTGTTCATCTAATCGTATGCCTAAATGAGACATTACAATAAGCACATCAACCTTATCCTTTAACTGACTAATTTGTTGTTTAATTTCTTGAATAGGCTCCTGTGCATCCCAATTCAAAAGACGATAAAATGAAGTATAATTTATTGTTACACCAATGAATCCAAGCTTTAATCCATTTTTCTCAATAATCGTTGATTGATATAACCATTCAAGTGCGGGACCTTCAATAGGCTTCATATTACAGCAAACAACTTTAAACGTTGCTGGCTCTTTATAAATTTCACTAAGCTGGTTATGTGTAAACGATAAGCCTTCATTATTACCTAAAGTAATGACATCATATTTCATATAATTTAATAAGTCTCTATGTACTAGTCCGTCAGTTCCTTCTGTTTCTAAGCTCATCCGATCCATAAAATCACCAATATCAACTAACACAATTTGATCTGGCTCGTGCTCTAGTCTATATTGCTCCATAATGGTTTGAATTCGTGCAACATTATCTAAATTGCTATGAATATCATTGGTATGAAATAACAGCAGTTCTCTATTTTGAAGCCCCATAAAACACCTCATAAAATTAAATTTATATATAAATTTGTGATAAATATCATTTACATTCTTCTGCTTACTAGCATAACATTTTTGACTTAAATATGATATTATTATGAAAAATCAAGAGACAAATTACAAATAAATTTAAGTAGGTATTTATATGAAAATTAATTGGAAAATTCTATTATTTGCTGGGTTAGTTGATCGTTTAGGTCAATCGTCAATTATTATTGAAGCAAACGAGTCTTCACTATCCGCTGGTCAGCTTAAACTGCTCATTAGTCAAGCTTATACTGAGCATACGAGCTTAATTCAAGCAAGCTTTATTGCTGCTAACGGAAAATATTGCTCCGATGAAACAATTATATCAAGCGATATGGAAATCGCACTATTACCTCCCGTTTCAGGTGGTGATGGCACAATGACATCGTTGTATCAGCTAACTGAAGATGAATTAAATGCTGATGAGATAGCAAAAAAAATCATTTGTAAAGAGCATGGAGCTAGCTTAGTTTTTATTGGTACAACACGAGAATTTACTGAAGGCAAGCGTACAACTTATTTACATTATGAGGCCTACAAGCCTATGGCAATTGCGACGCTAGAGCAAATAGGTGAAGAAATTAAAGAAAAATATAACGGTGCAAAATGTGCAATCTCACATCGACTAGGAAAGGTGGATTTAGCTGAAACAAGCGTTATCATTGCCGTTTCTGCACCACATCGTGATGTGTGCTATGAAGCTAGCCGTTATGCTATTGAGCGATTAAAGCAAATTGTCCCTATTTGGAAAAAAGAAATTTGGGAAGATGGTTCTGAATGGAAGGGACATCAATTAGGTCCATGGAATCCTGTTTCAAATGAATAAAGGAGCCTATATGAATCTTACACGTTATGATAAACAGATTAAAGTTTCATACTTTAGTGATGAAGCACAAAAAAAGCTAGCTAAAAGCCATGTAGCAATCGTTGGGTTAGGGGCATTAGGTTCAGTTGTTGCAGAGCAATTAACTCGCTCTGGGGTAGGCACTTTAACTCTGATTGATCGTGATTTTGTTGAGCTTAGTAATTTACAGCGTCAGACCTTATATACTGAACAGGATGTTTTGGAGCATATTCCTAAAGCAATAGCTGCGTGTAATCGATTGTCAGCGGTAAATACCACTGTAACGCTTAACGCAGTTGTTACTCATTTAAATGCAAAAAATATTCATGACATCGTTCAGAAAGCGGATCTTATTGTTGATGCAACCGATAATTTAAACGTGCGTTATCTTATTAATGAATATGCAGTTAGCGAACAAAAAATTTGGATACATGGTGCTGTCGCCAGTACATATGGAAGAGTCATTACATTTAAACAAGAGCAATCTCCCTGCTTTCAATGTCTTTATCCGCATGTACCAGAGTTAGATCATGTTGATACATGTGATACTGTTGGTGTTCTTGGTAGCATAGTAAACATTATAGGATCTATTCAAGCTACTGAGGCAATTAAATGGCTTTCAGGTAATGAGCAGTATGTGACTAATACGATGCTTGAATTTAATGTATGGACACAAAGCTCGATGAAAATAGATTTATCACAGGCGAGAAATGCAAATTGTTCAGTATGCATGAAAAAGCAGTTTTCATTATTACAAACCGAGCATAACGAGCAGAAAAATGCAGTGCTTTGCGGTCGCAATACTGTACAGGCTTTTCATCCAAATTTAAATAAGGATAGCTATGAGAAATATATAAATAAATTTAAAAATAATAGAAATTTGTCGATAAACAAATATCTTTGTAAATTTAACTATAAAGACTTTACGATTACGATGTTTACTGATGGTCGATGTTTAATCCAAGGCATAAGTAGTATAGAAAATGCTGAAATTATTATGTCAGAGCTCTTTGATTACTAAGCATAAGGAAATTTCTGTATTTTAACGATGAAAATGACTAAAAAGTGTGTTATTATTTAGTAAAACTATTAATTATATTCTAAACGAGGTGCTAACGGTGAGAATACACGTAACTGAAATAAAAGACGGAGATATATTAAAAGAAGATGTATTTAATAGTTACGGCCTGCATATTTTATCGAAAAATGTAAAAATGAGCTCTAATGAAATTTCAAAGTTGTTACAGCATCAAATAGACTATGTACAAATTTTGGAGCATACTCCAACAATAATGGATTCTTTAGAGGATTTTGACCAGTTAGAACGCACCTTGGAATCAACTGTCTCCCCGAAATGGGTACCACAAGTTAAGCCAATTTATGACTCTATTGTAAATAGTGTAGAGGATTTATTTTTATCAGCTAAAGAAACTAGTAAAATTAATACTGAAGAAGCAGCAAAAACGTTTGAGCCTTTACTTGATAATTTACATTTAGAACGTGATGTTGTCTCTATGTTACTATTATTAAACAATCAAAGCAGCTATACATACCAGCATTCTGTTCAAGTAGGGATGCTATCATATTATTTAGCAAATTGGCTAGGATTCTCAGATGAGGAAGCCATTAAAGTAGGTAATTCAGGTTTTTTACATGATATAGGTAAATGTAAAATAGATGAGGCTATATTAAACAAACCAGGCAAGCTAACGACTGAAGAATTTGATTTAGTAAAAAAACATACCCTTTTTGGTTATGAGATCATAAAGAACTCTGTAAATGACGAGGATATTGCACTTGGAGCACTACACCACCATGAGCGAGTAAACGGTGCAGGCTACCCTTATCAATTGAAGGGTGAAGAAATATCTATGTATGGTCGAATTATTGCCGTATGTGATATTTATAGTGCGATGATTTCTTCTCGAATCTACCAAAAGGAAAGAGATTTATTATTTGTCTTAAAAGAAATTGAGCGTTTAAGCTTTGAAGAGCTTGATCCAGTTATCGCTCAAACATTTATTAAGCATATGATTCCAAACTTTATTGGTAAGCGCGTAAAAATTAGCGATGATCGTGAGGGCACGATTATTATGACACATCCAACTGAATTCTTTAGACCGTTAATAAAAATTGACCAAGAATTTATCGATTTAACGGTTGATCGTTCAATCGATATTACGCACGTTTACTTCTAAAATAAAAGATGAGTATACCAAGGCTTCACAATCTTGGTATACTCATTTTTTTTTAATTACTCTTTAGCTCTTGTATAAGATTCTCATATTCTACGTCGTTTACGTAAGCCATAATATAACTAAGTGCTTTTGCAAGGTCATTTGATGTCATTCGATTAGGCCGGTATAAATTATTAATTTCATGCTGGGTTAAAAATTCTATAACTAAAGTTCTATTATGCTTATCATTATCAACTTTATATAATTCTAACTCGCGAACCCCATTGATTTGCATTCCACTAATGTTAAAAAACTGTATTTGCCAAGGCGCGATATCAATAAAGTTTCTTTTTGCAAAATCAAAATAACGAATTCCCTTTATTTCACCCTTATATACTAGTAAAGCAAATATTTTGGTTTGATTGTGCAGCTTTTGAAGCATTGCAATTTGTAGATTCGGATCCTGTAAATTCCCTTGTGCACTCATTACATTGTTGGGCTGTGAGTTATTCGAAGCATCTTTGTATATTCGAAATCCACCTTCTCGATGTCTAACCAATTTGTAGTCCCCCAATTTACATGTAATAGATAATTAATAGAATCTTAACATACTCTATTACAGCGGTAAACCCTTAAACCGATTAGTTAAAAAGTGCCACATCATATATTGTATAATCACAGCGATAAATAAATAAACGCTCACCGTCTACTAATAGACCAGTCGTTTTGTCTATAGTCGTGCTAAATGTACTAACCTTATTCCCGTAAAACGTTGCAAGTGGCGTTCCACTTTGAGAACGAATTAATATTAATTTCTCTTTTCCTGTCGTGACATTTTTAAATTCATTCACGAAGCGGTTAATAAATGGCATCGATTTATCTTGGTTTTCAATGTCATAGGTTTTAGCATAATCATTAAAATAATTATGTAATTCAGTACTATGTGCGATTAATGAGCTGCCTACATGCATCATCTCGTGTCCACCAACTGTTATATTTAAAACTGAAGATTTCTCCACTACTTCACCATCAACATCTGTTATGGCGAATCTTTCATCTGGTACAATACTAATACTTTTTCCTTCTATTCTATCAATAAGTTGACTATTTTCGTCATAGGTTTGAATGATCATATTGTCGCCAACAAACTTCTCTTTTAATCTTTCAACTTCCCAATTAAAAATGGAGCACGCTGATAAAATACTAACTAGTAATAAAGCGATAGATATTTTTAGAGCATTTATTTTCATATCAAAATCCCCTTGTAGTTAATTTTAAATCTATCGTAGCATATGTAAAATTATAGAGAAATGGACTTAAGACTAGGTACTATTTTTTTATTAAAGCATAATATTGTTCATTTATTTTATATTAAAAAGTCTACTGCATTTTTTATTAATAATGTAAATGTCACAATAATAAATAATAATCTGATATAACTGATGCCTTTATTAATAGCAAACCTAGAGCCAATAATTGCCCCTACTATGCCAGCCAGCCCCATAGGAATACCATAAACAAAATTTACCTCGCCTAATGCTGTAAATAATATTAAAGCAGCAATATTACTTGCAAAGTTGAGAAACTTCGCACTTCCCGCTGCATGTATAAAATCATATCCAGCAATAATAAATGCAAAAATTAGAAAAGAGCCTGTTCCTGGACCAAGAAAACCATCATAAAAGCCTATGCAGAATACTGCAATAAAAAAAACAAGAGCATGTTTAGCTTTTGCTGTTTGCTTTTGTGCAATTTTACCGAAATCTTTTTTTATTAATGTATAGATTGCTACTAATGCAAGCATGACAAGCATAAACGGCTTTAATAAAGCAGGATCAATCAGATGTACAGCCCATGCACCACATAATGAGCCTATAAATGATAAAGGAAATAGCTTGTATATCGATTTAATATCTAATTTCCCAGTTTTATAAAACATAATTGTACTCGTTAACGACCCCATTGTACCAACGAGTTTATTAGTCGCTACAGCTGCTGATGGGTTTAAGCCGGCAAATAATAGTGCTGGTAAAGTAATTAACCCTCCTCCCCCTACAACAGAATCAATAAATGAAGCAAGAAAAGCTAAACAAATTAGTAAGAGCAGTAAGGTTAAATCTAATTGTGATAAAAGCTGTGTTAAACCCATATATTCCACCTTCCGATGTTCATAACATAATGTTCAATATATCACTTTTTTCATACATAGTTAAGTAAAAACAGGAAAAGATAATATTGCAAATTTAATTTATGAAGGAGAGAACAAATTGTACTATTATAAAGAAGAATTAATTAATGTTATTGTACCTGATAAACCAGATCCAACCGCAGCGAGAGTGCTGCAAGAGGCTTTAGGTGGTCAATTTGGAGAAATGCGAACAATGATGCAATTTTCTTTCCAAAGTGCTAACTTTAGAGGAAAGGATACACAGTATCGAGATTTGATTCGTGGTGTATTTCTTGAAGAATTATCTCATATTGAGCTTGTTCAAAACACGATTAACCAGCTATTAACTGGAATGAGCGAAACGTTACCTGGTAACGCTGGTGTAGATGGTGCACCTCTTGATGATGCCCTTAAGCAAAACGTTAATCCACACCACTTTATTATGGGTGCACAGGCTTCCTTACCAGTTGATGCAAGCGGCTATCCATGGAACGGCTCATGGGTTTATAGCCATGGAAACTTAATAGCTGATTTATTAAACAATCTCATTTTAGAGTCAACAGGGGTATTACAAAAAACACGGATATATGAAATGAGCTCAAACAAGGCATTAAGAGAAACTTTAGGCTTCTTAATCGTAAGAGACAATGCACATCAAAATGCATTTGCAAAAGCGTTAGAAACCTTAGGAGTTAATTGGGGCAAGCTATTCCCTGTTCCAAATTATGATATAAACAAATATCCAGAGTGTCGCAAGTTTGTTGATATGGGTTACCATAATGCATTCTTCAACTTTAGACTTGATCCTCATCGTGTAGCAGAAATATTCAATGGTACGTCTCCTAGTCGAAACGGAGGAGATCTTAAGGTTACTGATCCTCCACCAGGAGCACCCGTCCCAGTATTGCCTGGTGTTCCAAACGAACATAGTCCAGGAACACGTGATTTAAACTTTTAAGCTTCTTAGACGGATATATTAATTACTATATAAAGAGTAAAACCCCCCATGCTAAAGGGAGGTTTTACTCTTTTTATATACTTCATTTTTGATTTACTTTATGGCATTTTCAATTGATTGACCTATATCATTTATTAAAGTTTGAATATCGTTTGCAAAGTCTTTGACAGGTTCACCGTTTAATGGATTCATTTGATCTCCTAACGTTCGAATACGGTCATAGAATGAGGTGTCTGATGTAACATAAACATTATAAACGCCACCTGCATGATCATTTTGAATCATCTGCTGAATTTCCTGTTCAATTTTTGCTCGATCTGCTTTATTGTCTACATCTAGACCAACAATGATATCTCTTTCATTAATAACTAAAGCTGAATCATTTACTCCTTCAACCATCCCTATATGACCTTGTAAAGTTGATCGAAGCTCATCATCATTAAGTGATGTGCTTGTTGCATTTTTGCCAGAAGCATTCATATTTTTGTTTGCATTCCCTGTAGGCGTAGCATTCATATTTGATGGTGTACCAGTGTTAACCTTTCCTGCATTGTTAGTTGCTTGCCCATTATTTGCACAGCCTAAAAGACTTAGCATAAGCAATGAACTAACTAAAGCGATGCTTATTTTTTTCATCACTTTCACCTCCTGTACTTAAAATGTACTTGAGGTATGAATTTTATTCTTAAGCTGTTTAATATAAAAAATTTAAATATATCCGTTTCTAGTGCAGATTCAACTAGACGATAACATCCATATTTCGGTTGAATTTTTAAGTATTTTACGGGCATCTTAATGAAGTAGTTTAATTCATATATGACTTGGAGGTATTTATTTTGAACAATTATAACACAAGCCAGCCGCTAACTGACATCCAACGTATTGTACAGCAACTTGAAACGCAAACTCAGCAAGCATCTATGCAATATCAGCAATTGCTAAATCAAGAGCAACAAAACGCAAAAATATTAGAGGAGCTAGCTCAAAAAGAACGTCAAGCTGCTCAAACCATTCAAACTGCTCTTCAGGGGCATCAAACAGCAATTAATCAGCTAAATCAAGTTAAATCCTTATGTAGCCAAGTTTCAATTTCTTCAACTACTAATATAGCTAACCAATCTTTAACTGCATCTGCAGTACAGCCAAACACAAACTTTACAAGTCATTAATCAATGATGCACGATTATATATAAATAAAAAAAGAATCAAGGTCATCCTTATGACCTTGATTCTTTTTATTTTGCTATGTTTGTTTACTGAGCAAAATTTCTTACATATTTAATATGAATGAGTAAGAGCTTGCTTCATACTTTGTTAATTTGAAGAAGCTTATTTATAGAATACTCATAATTTTTGGATAAGGAGTCATACTACTCGAAAAAGGAGTGAGCCATTTGCATACAGTGTGGAAAGGTGCCATTAGCTTTGGTTTAGTTCATGTGCCAGTAAAAATGCATTCAGCTACTGAAGATAAGGATATACATTTTAGACAATTGCATAAGGAATGTGGTATGCCCATCGCATACGAAAAAAAATGTCCTCATTGTTCTAAAGAAGTTAAAAGTGAAGATATTGTCAAAGGCTTTGAGTATGAGAAGGATAAGTATGTCATTGTTAAAGAAGAGGAGCTTTTAGCAATACAACCTGATTCCGCAAAGGTGATAAAAATATTAGATTTTGTAAATTTAACAGATATTGATCCCCTTTATTTCGAGAAGCCTTATTATTTATCTCCTGATATGACAGGTGGTGGAGCTTATAGCTTACTGCTTGAAGCAATAAAGCAAACAGGTAAAATTGGAATCGCTAAAATTTCAATTCGCAGTAAAAGCAGTCTTGCTGCAATTCGTGCAGTAGATAATTGTCTTTGTCTTGAAACGATGCACTTTCCAGATGAGATAAGAGCGATTAGTCAGGTGCCTAATCTTCCACAGCAAATTGAGGTAAATGAAAAGGAATTGGAAATGGCAAAAACTTTAGTTGAGCAATTAAGTGAAGCATTTGACCCAAGTAAATACACCGATGATTATCGTACTGCTTTAACCCAGCTTATAGAGCAAAAGATAGCTGGTGAAAGCATCGATGTTGTTAATGCACCTGTCGCTACAAAATCAAATGTCATTGATTTAATGGCTGCCTTAAAGGCTAGTATTGAAGCGACTAAGCCCGAAGCAACTACTCCTAAGAAAAAAAGGCGCTCTAAAAAGTCTGAGGAGAATGTTTCATGATGGAACTTCCGAAAGTTCCGATGGCACCTGTCAACTCACCACATATACCGTTAGGAGCAGAGTGGCGATACCAAATTAAATGGGATGGAGTCCGTACTTTAGCATGTTTAGATGGGTCAGGTGGAATTGAATTATTTTCAAAGCGTATTGAACCACGTAACGATACATTTCCTGAAATTGTAGAGCTATTGAAGCCCTTAAGAATTGGACCCTGCGTACTTGATGGTGAAATTGCTTATTTCGATGGAACAAGACCAAATTTTCAGCGAGCTCGGCTTGGTGTAAAAAAAAGAAAGTTTGATGATTTTTTAATATTTGTCGCCTTCGATTTACTTTATGATAATGGTCAGGATATACGACATTTACCCTTCATTGAGCGTTTTGAGCGTTTAAAAAAGCTATTGCCAGAGCCAAAGCCAAGATTATTAGTGTCTGATTTGTTTGAAAACGGACAAGCCTTATGGGAATGGCTATCGGAAAGAGAATGGGAAGGTATCATTTCAAAGCAAATAGATAGCCCTTATATTGAAGGTAAGCAGCACACCTATTGGTACAAAAAGAGAAAAGAGTTAAGATTAACCGTTGATGTTGTTGGGGTGAAAATAAAAAATGGCGTAGTATCAAGCCTTGTACTACGCTATAAGGATAACTACATTGGTCATGTATCTGGACTTGACCAAGCTTCTAAAAATCTTATTTTGCAATTTGCTAAAGAACATCCAGGCGTAAACCCTTTTAATAGAAAGTTTAATTATGATGTAATGTGGTTAAGTGTGCCCTTTTCATGTAAGGTTTCTGCATTAGAATTTACTGAAGGAGGGCTATTACGCCAGCCTAAGCTTTTAGGCTTTGGAGTTTGACGAAAAATCATATTTTTCCTCAAAAATTATTTAACAATATATTCATAACTAATTTGTCCCCTTGCATATGTTCTATAGGTAGGTTACACATGGTGCAAAGGAGATGATTTGTATGTTTTTTCATATTAAGGAGCTGCAATATCAGGCAAAGCCCGACAGGCCCGATCCGATTTTTGCAAGAAAGCTTCAGGAGGTATTAGGAGGACAATTTGGCGAAATAACAGTAGCATTGCAATATTTATTTCAGGGCTGGAATACTCGTGGAGATGGAAAATATCGTGATTTACTTTTCGATACTGGAACAGAGGAGTTAGCACACGTTGAAATGCTATGTACCATGATTGCTAGACTTCTCGATGGTGCTCCAGTTGGAGATTTAGAAGCAGCAGCTCAGGACCCATTAGTAGGAGCTGCATTAGGTGGAATGAATCCACAGCATGTTATCGTTTCTGGCTTAGGAGCCATGCCAGCTGATAGTAATGGCTATCCCTGGAATGCAAAGTACATGATTGCAAGTGGTAACTTATTAGCTGATTTTAGACATAATTTAACTGCTGAGTCACAGGGTAGATTGCAAGTAGCAAGACTTTACAATGAAACAAATGATCGTGGTGTTCGTGACATGCTTTCCTGGCTACTTGCTAGAGACACGATGCATCAAAACCAATGGCTAGCAGCAATTGCCGAGCTAGAAGCATTAGAAGGTCCTGTTGTACCTAGTACCTTCCCTAAACAATTAGAAAAGCAAGAGGTATCATATACTTTATTTAACTTCTCAAGAGGAAATGAAAGTGCAACCGGTCGCTGGGCAAGCGGAAAAAGCATGGATAATTGTGGTACCTTTAATTATGTAGAGATTCCTAAACCTTTTGCACCAAAGCCAGTGTTAAATCCTGCTCCTGAATACACACATGATACATTACCTCAAGTATTATCAGGACAAGGACCATCTATTAACCCTTGCTAACTTAAGCTCTATTTATATAAAATTTGGATTCATTTTTACGAATTAATTTTTCAAGTGCTGATGGTTCTTCGTCTTCAAGCAGCTCTGGATTACGATTCACTTTTCCTAGCTCTGGATAACTCATCTTTTTTGTAGTTTGTTTTTTGCTGCTCTGAAGCTGTGAAACTATATAATCTGTATTATCTGAAATACGTTGTAAATGCTCTAATATTGCAGCAAAAGCAAAGAAGATTATAGCACTAACAAAGCCAGACAGAAGTGTTGCAAAGCCTAAACCAAGACTCGTTCCCAAGCGAATAATTCCGATAACGGAGCCAATTAATAATGTCAATGCACCTAGCACTCTAAATATTATTATTAGCATTATAGCCTCCCGTCCCAATACGCTCTATATTGAATAGATTATAAAACACTCCCCACCTTTATCTTACTCCAAGTACTCTGCCAATTTTTCTTGGCTATACGCTTATAGAAAATATCTAAACTTTCAGTTGATTGCCTAAAATATGGCGTAGGCTTCACGACTAAGCTTAGAACATCCTCAATACCGCAGGGTGCTGCTAATATTATTTCGTTTTGCTCATTTATACTGACTCCTAATGCAGTTGCTGTTTCAGGGAACTTAGACATCGCATCAATGGAACTTAAATAAGGTGGTATATTATTAACAACGTGCATTCTCGCCTCATTCTTCACTGACCAAGGAACTTTATTATTAATTTCTAATAACATACCTTCTAATTGCTTTTCTATCTGTGCACTAATATTAGTCTGATCAAAATAAATAACATCCACATCTGGTAAGGGTGTTCGCTTTGTAAACTCGTGAAGGACATCCCATATTTTTGAACGAACGAAGCCTGCACAAACCCACCAGTCAGGTAAATTAAGCGTTTGAACTGTCTTTAATATATCCATCATCCACTCGTCAGCTTCAATGAGCTTGATAATATCCTGCTTAGTCTTTAGAATCAATCGCTTGCCCCCGCTTTTTTGTTTTATTAACATAATTATAACTTATTTTGAAATTAATGGTTTTAATTCGTGTGTATTATTTTCATTAACTATAGTTCTTTTCTCAATGACTCAGTAGCTTTTCCATAATCATAATGTCAACAAAATGACCGTCTAACTTCCCTTGATTTATAAAAACGCCAACTTCTCTATACCCGTTTTTTCTATATAACCTCTGACCTAAGTTGTTAAATGGAAAGGTAAATAAAACGATTTTATTAAAGTGATGCTTTATTGCAAAGCTTTCTATTTCCTTTAGTAGTAACGACCCTACTCCTTTACCTCTAAAATCTCTTCTTACATATATTGATAAATCTGCAACCCCTGTATATGCACAACGATTCAAATAAGGATTTAACGATGCCCATCCAATAATTTCATCATAAAGCTCAATTACTATAACAGAAAAACGATCATCATGGCTGTTAAACCATTCTGTTATATATGCAATATCCTTTTGGTTTTCCTCCAATGTAGCTATTCTATCTTCAATGCCTTGATTATAGATTAATAAGATTGATTCCAAGTCATTTTTTGAAGCCAGCCTTGTACTATATTTTTTCATTAAACCAACTCCTAATGATTAATTGGAAAAATAAGAATATAAATTATTTTCTTTATTATACTCAAATTACTTGCAATTTACAAATAATTTGTGTATAACTAAAGCAGAGGTGAATATAATGGATAACATAAGAGAATTGTTTCAAGTTATGACAAGGCGATTTGGTCTACTAAATAAAAACTGCTGTCAAGTCGGTGAAACTGAAATATCACTTGTGCAAAGTCATATCTTGTTTGAAATTTTCCGAAAGGAAAAGCCATCGATGCAACAAATCGCTGAGTCTCTAGGTATGGATATCACTACTTTTAGTCGACAAATACAAACACTAGTAAAAATGGATCTGGTAAAGAAATCACCTCTTCCTGATGATAGACGTGTTTCGTTACTTACTTTAACTGTACAAGGAAACTATGTTGCAGCAAAAATAGATGCCGAAATGAATCAATATCTAGATGAAGTATTTTCGCATATGAGTGAATTTGAACGAGAAATGGTTATTAGGTCAATTAAATTACTTAACGAAGCAATGGCAAAATCTTCTGTATGTTGTAAATCAATACTGTGAGCAAGAATAACTTGCTCTTTTTTATAAATTAATACTTGCAAATTGCAAGTATTTTAGAGAGGGGGAATTTATATGTAATCCTTGATTGCAACTATACTTAACTCATAATTCAACGACTGTTTAACTTTTCAAATTATTAATGCATTGGAGGAATTGAAAATGAAGTATGCACATGTTGGCCTTAACGTGACTAGCTTAGAAAAATCAATTGAGTTTTACACAAATTTTTTTGGTGTTGCACCTGTAAAAGAAAAAACTGATTATGCAAAGTTTCTTCTTGAAACGCCTGGACTTAATTTCACCCTTAATCTTAAAGATGAAGTAAGTGGTAATCAAGTAGGACATTTTGGCATTCAAGTTGAATCTCCAGAAGAAATTTTGATTCACAAAAATAGACTTGAAGCAAACGGCATAGTACCACATTTTGAAGAAATAAACACAACATGCTGCTACGCTCTTCAAGATAAGTTTTGGGTGCATGATCCTGATGGTAACGAGTGGGAGTTTTTTTATACAAAAGCAGATATTGAGGTAAAAAGCAACAATGAAAATTCTTGTTGTAATACTGAAGCAAAAATAGATAAACTAGACCATACTCCAAAAAATAATGCTTCTAGCTGCTGTTCTTAAACTTAAAACATCACACTTATTTAGAAGTATAATTCAATAGTAGCAGTTAACATAAAAAAAGAAAAACCCTTGATAAATGAAGTGACCCCTAAAAGTTAGACACTGTTAATTCATTTAAGCAGCTTGTGTAAACTGAGTTCGGTATTGCACCGGACTCAGTTTTAATTTTGTCTTGATTCGTTTCGTGTTGTAATAGTTTATATAGTTTTCTAGTTCCTGCTTAAAATGTTCCACACTTTGAAACTCCTTTAGATAAAGAAATTCAGATTTCATAATGCCAAAGAAATTCTCCATCACCGAGTTATCGTAACAGTTTCCTTTACGGGACATACTTTGTACAATTCCTCTTGTTTCAAGAGCATGGCGATAGTGCTTCATTTGATAATGCCAACCTTGATCAGAATGCAATAGTAGCTGGTGTTCCTCTGATAATCTCTCTAAAGCCTTCTCTAACATCTCCGAAACCAATGAATACGTAGGTCTATAGCCAATGCTATACGTAATAATTTCTCCATTAAATAGATCTAAGACAGGCGATAAATACAACTTCTCGCCAAACACCTTAAACTCTGTAATATCCGTTACCCACTTCTCATTCGGCGCTTTTGCTGTAAAACGACGATCTAAAATATTGGGTGCAATCTTACCGACTGTACCCTTATATGATTTATATTTTTTCATTCTCACCAAGCACTTTAAACCTAGTGCTTTCATGATACGTTGAACCTTTTTATGATTCACCTTTTGCCCACGATTTGTCAGTTCATCACGAATACGACGGTAACCATAGCGACCTTCATGTTCGCTGTAAATCGCTTGAATTTCAACTTTTAACTTGCTATCTGGATCAGGTCGATTCATCTTTTTCGCTAAATCATAGTACGTGCTACGTGGCATCTGTGCCAGTGTTACAAGCGCCTTCACCGAGTATTTATGCCTTAATTCATAGATGACTTTTACTTTGTCTTCTTTGGTGATTCTTCCTTGGCTTGAACTAAGGCGTTCAACTTTTTTAAATACTCGTTTTCCATTTCAAGTTGTTTAATACGAGCTTGAAGTGCATCTGTTGAATTTACTGGTGCTTGTTTCGGTTGTTTATTTGTTTCTTTTTTCATGGATGGACGCCCCTTTTTCTTTGACTGCAGGGCATCAAATCCTTTATTTTCAAACTGTTTTCGCCACTTCGTAATCGTGGATGGCGATGCTATTCGAAAGATAGCAGCTGTTTCATTTAAGGACGTCCCGTGTTCAATCATGTATTTGAGTACATCTAGTTTAAACTGTGCCGAGAAATTTGTATATTGATTAATAAATGCTTCTACACCATTGTATTCATATTGCTTAACCCACTTAAGAATGGCTTTATTGTCAGTGCCAATGGATTTAGCAATCTCATTTGAAGTTTCTTTGCCTTCTAGATAACGCAATGTTGCATGAATCTTTTCTTTAACTGTATACTTCGTCAAATAAAAACTGCACCTCCAATTATAGGGTGTCCAACAATTGGGGTGCAGTTCAAAACAAGGGTTTTTTCTTAAATTAACCGATAGAGCCTTCCATCTCAAACTTGATAAGACGGTTCATCTCTACAGCATATTCCATTGGAAGTTCTTTTGTAAATGGCTCGATGAAGCCCATTACGATCATTTGAGTCGCTTCGTCTTCAGAAAGACCACGGCTCATTAGATAGAACAATTGCTCCTCAGAAACTTTTGATACAGTTGCTTCGTGCTCTAAAACGATGTTGTCGTTTAAGATTTCGTTATAAGGAATAGTATCAGAAGTTGACTCATTATCAAGAATCAATGTATCACACTTGATGTTTGATTTCGCACCATCAGAGTTGCGTCCGAAGTGACATAGACCACGGTATGAAACTTTACCACCATGCTTAGAAATTGATTTTGAAACGATTGTAGAGCTTGTATCAGGAGCTAAATGTGTCATTTTCGCACCAGCATCTTGAAGCTGACCTTTACCCGCTACTGCAATTGAAAGTACAGTACCTTTTGCACCACGACCACGTAGTACAACAGCTGGGTATTTCATCGTTAATTTAGAACCAATGTTACCATCAATCCATTCCATTGACGCATTTTCATCAGCAACTGCACGCTTCGTTACAAGGTTGTAGATGTTTGGTGCCCAGTTTTGGATTGTTGTATAACGGATTGTAGAATCCTTACGGCAAATAATTTCTACTACCGCAGAGTGAAGAGAGTTTGTGCTGTATACAGGAGCAGTACAGCCCTCTACATAGTGCACAGATGCACCTTCATCAGCGATAATAAGTGTACGCTCGAATTGACCCATATTCTCAGAGTTAATACGGAAGTACGCTTGAAGTGGAACTTCACATTTTACACCAGGAGGAACATAGATAAATGAACCACCTGACCAAACTGCACTATTAAGTGCTGCGAATTTATTATCAGATGGAGGAACAATTGTACCGAAGTACTCCTTGAAAATGTCCTCATGCTCTCGTAAAGCAGTATCTGTATCCATAAAGATTACGCCTTGAGCTTCTAAGTCTTCACGCATATTGTGATAAACAACCTCAGATTCATACTGAGCAGATACACCAGCTAAAAACTTTTGTTCAGCTTCAGGAATACCTAGCTTGTCAAATGTTTCTTTAATTTCTTGTGGTACCTCTTCCCATGTTTTACCTTGCTTTTCAGAAGGCTTAACATAGTATTGAATATCATTAAAATCTAACTCACTTAAATCGCCACCCCAAGTTGGTGTTGGCATGCTGTTAAAAATCTCAAGAGATTTTAAGCGGAATTCTAACATCCATTCTGGTTCGTTTTTCATTGTAGAGATTGTACGTACGATTTCTTCCGTTAACCCTTTTCCTGATTGGAAAATTGATTTATGCTCGTCACGGAAGCCATATTTGTACTCTCCCAAATCTGGCATAGATTTAGCCATCGTATTCACTCCTTTAGTTAACCTATTATCAATCTATATCTACTTAGCCGATTCGACGCCTTTTTTTAATGCATTCCAAGCTAGTGTTGCACATTTAATACGTGCAGGAAACTTGTTAACACCAGATAAAGCCTCAATATCTTCTAACTCATCAAATTCAACGTCTTTACCTTGCATTAACGCTGAAAAACGCTCTGCAAGCTCTAATGCCTCGTCAAGTTGCTTACCCTTCACAGCCTCAGTCATCATTGAGGCTGAGCTCATACTAATTGAGCAGCCTTCACCAGTATAACGAGCATTTATAACTTTGCCCTCTTCCACTTGTAGCTGTAGTGAAATACGATCGCCACATGTTGGATTGTTCAATTGGATTGATATAGATTCATCATTTAATTCTCCTCGATTACGTGGATTTTTATAATGATCCATAATCACTCTACGGTATAAATCATTCAATTCCATATCCGAAGAACTCCTTTGTTTGAACCAATGCAGTTGCAAGCTTATCAATTTCTTCTGTTGTATTGTATAAATAGAAGCTTGCTCTAGCTGTTGCAGAAACCTTTAACCATCTCATAAGAGGCTGGCAGCAATGATGTCCTGCACGAATCGCAATCCCCTTAGCATCAAGAACTGTTGAAACATCATGTGGGTGAACGTCATCTAAATTAAAGGTAACTAAGCCACTACGATTTTTTTCAGAACCGTAAATAGCAATTCCATCAATCTCAGATAAAACGTTATAAGCATATTGAGATAATTGCTTCACATGCGCATCAATATTTTCCATACCTACTTCATTTAAGAAATCAATAGCAGCACCTAGTCCTACTGCACCAGCAATAATTGGTGTACCACCTTCAAAGCGATATGGAATGTCTTTCCACGTTGAATCATACAACTCAACAAAGTCAATCATTTCGCCACCAAATTCAATTGGCTCCATATTTTCTAACAATTCACGACGACCATAAAGTACGCCGATTCCTGTCGGTCCACACATTTTATGTCCAGAGAAGGCATAAAAGTCCACATCTAAATCCTGAACATCAATTTTAATATGTGGTGTGCTTTGCGCTCCATCCACGACCATTACAGCACCGTGCTTATGAGCAATTTTAGTTACTTCTTTAATCGGATTTTCACAGCCAAATACATTTGAAACATAAGTCATAGAAACTACTTTAGTTTTATCTGTAATCGTCTTTTCAACATCCTCTAAAGTAAACATACCGTCAGGTTGAAGGGGAATATATTTTAATGTTGCACCGGTAGCTTTCGCTACTTGCTGCCATGGAATTAAATTACTATGATGTTCCATTGGTGTAATGACAATTTCATCACCCTCACCACATACAGCACGAGCATAACTAGATGCAACTAAATTTAATGCTGTTGTTGTACCTCTAGTAAAAATAATTTGCTCTACTGAAGGTGAGTTAATAAATTTTGCAACCTTCTCACGAGCACCTTCAAAAGCATCGGTTGCACGAGAACCTAATGAATGTACACCACGATGCACATTCGCATGATCTAGCTCATAATACTTACTCACCGCATCAATGACGGAACGTGGCTTCTGCGAAGATGCCGCGCTGTCAAGATAAACAAGCGGATGCCCATTTATCTCTTGATGCAATATCGGGAACTGCTCCCGTATCGCATTTATATTCATTTTCCAAGCTTCCTTTCAAGAAGGCGACGAATCTGATTTTTAACAGCTTCAACAGGAACTTCGTCGACAACTGGGGCTAAGAATCCAAGAATAATTAGACGTTCTGCTGTTTCACGTGCAATACCACGAGCCATTAAGTAGTAAACTTGTTCTGGGTTTACTTTACCCACACTCGCAGCGTGACCTGCTGTAACATCATCTTCATCAATAAGAAGAATTGGGTTAGCGTCTCCACGTGCTTTGTTACTTAACATCAATACTTTTTCAGCTTGAACACCATTACATTTTGTTGCACCGTGTTCAATTTTAGTAATACCGTTAATAATCGCTGATGCAGCATCACGCATAACTGCACGCGTAATCATATTACTATCTGAGCTTTTACCGAAATGCTGTGCTTGTGTCGTTAAGCTTAGTTGCTGTTTGTTTTGACCTACACTTATTACCTTCGTTTCAGATGTAGATCCATCACCTTTTAGAATTGATTTTGTATCAGACACAGTATGACCATCATTTAGGTCACCAAGCATCCACTCAATATGAGCATCTTTACCTAATACTGCACGGCGAAGAGATAAATCGATACCTTGTGGTGCTAACGCATGTACTGAACCAAAATTAACTTTAGCTCCATTATTAGCAAAAACTTCTACTAATGTTGGGAATGTAAAATCAGCACTGATGCTCTCATTTATAGAGATAGCTGAATCAATGTATGTTACACTACTATTTTCTTCAGCAACAATTAGAATATGTGGAGCAAATGTTGCTTCAGCATTATCATTAAACTGAATCGCTTGAAGTGGAATGTCAACTTCAACATTTTTAGGTACGTATACAAATACGCCACCATTCCAGATTGCAGCATGAAGAGCAGTTAATTTATCCTCATCAGCTTTAATTGCTTGGAATAAATATTTTTGAACTAAGTCGCTATGCTCTTTACAAGCTGTTTCTAAATCTGTAAAAATAACACCTTTAGCAGCTAGGTCTGCAGATAATGAAGACCACACCACACCAGTATTTTTTTGTACTAATAGATTTTCTGTTCCATCTGCAATCAGCTCTTGTACAGTAGCTGGTAAATCTGTTAAAGCAGAAATTTTTTCTGTTTCAACATGCTTACCTATCGCAGTTAGGTTCCAACGCTCTATTTTAACCTTTTCAGGCTTTGGCCAAGGTAATGTAGCTACAAGTTCAGCCGCTTGACCACGAAGCTCTACCAACCAGTTTGGTTCGCCTTTGCTATTAGCTAATTGCTGTGCAGTTTGACGATCGGTCGGAGTCGTTAATTGTGTACTCATTCCATATGCCTCCTTATCCGATTAGGCCTGGCCAACTGTTTCGTCAGTGATACCAAGTTCTTCTTTAACCCAGTCATATCCTTCAGCCTCTAAACGCTGTGCTAATTCTGGACCACCAGATTTAACGATTTTACCATTCATCATAACGTGTACGAAGTCTGGTGTAATATAGTCAAGTAGACGTTGATAGTGTGTAATAATTAAGAAACCACGGTCTTCAGAGCGCATTGCATTACAGCCAGCAGCTACAATACGAAGGGCATCAATATCAAGACCAG
>Ga0182742_1001700_pt1 | contig 26920 bp, 19 predicted proteins | sample eDN5th37CBELigMG_FD_128880 | JGI IMG/M metagenome (GOLD analysis project Ga0182742, IMG submission 128880) | Enriched Miracle-Growth compost microbial communities from Emeryville, California, USA - eDNA 5th pass 37_C BE-Lig MG (version 2)... ...
AGGATCTTGATAATCCGGAACTACAAATTCTACTGGCCCATAGACTTCAATAAACCATTTCACAATTTTGTATACAGCTTCCCATGACAAAAGAGCTTCCGAATAACGGAACAATCGCGCATCGTGTGCTGCCTGATTGCCAATTTGCCTGACATAATGCAATGCATCGCGTATTTCAGCGGTTAAATAACCGTTCTCATTAAGTAAATCAATTCTTTCCTTTAAATTTGACCATTGGTCTTCTGGCAGCTTTTCTGCCCGAATAACCTTTTGTAATATGTTTTCAACAAAGATTCTCGCGTGTGTTAACATTGTCCGCGGCCCAGTAAAAATACTATTTTCAAGTTCACGGGCGACTAAGGCAAGTTCCTTTGAGATTGGTTCGAGAAAACGATAGAAATAGGATGATGTATTCATAATGAATCCTCCAAGTAAATGATCACTAATTACCATGTTCATTGTTTCGTATGCTGCCAAATTAAACACACTTTTGTTTAAGGGAGTGCCCCATCTGCTCTATGTAGCTGCCAGAATAATAGTAGCATATTTTTTTACGATTAACCAGAAAAACAAGAACAAACGTTCCTTTATTTTTCATTTAAGGCCAAGCTATGTCCTATTCTCTAGCTTTGACTTTTTCTTTGAAAAAATTGAGCCAACTTTCCTCCTTAAAACTCACAGGTCAGCGGATAATCATTCCTTTGCAAAAGTAAATTTTATCGAATTTTGTCTTACGCTAAAAAGTTGTTCGTATGCAAAAAATATTTACAAAGGCAAGAACCAGAGTTAAAATAATTTCATAAATTATATTATTTAGTAACCTTTTTTTACCTAAAAAGTTGGTCTAAGGAAAGTTTTTTAGCTTGATTCATAATCTAGGAGGGTTGATTGATGGATACTGAGCAAGAATTTGTGGGAAAAGAGCATGGGTGGTTAAAAAAAAGCACGAATGTAAGCCTAGAAGAGGTAAATAATACAGTAAGTATTCCAAATAAAGGAGGACTTTGGCGTAAACTGCTGGCCTTTATGGGGCCTGGCTCACTAGTAGCCGTTGGTTATGTAGACCCAGGAAACTGGGCAACATCTATAGCTGGCGGCGCACGCTTTGGTTACACACTGTTAATCATCATTTTACTTTCCAACTTAATTGCAATGCTTTTACAAGGATTGGCATCAAAACTTGGAATTGTCACAGGAAGAGATCTCGCCCAGGCAACAAGAGATGCAACCGGGATGAAAACAGCCTTTGTTCTATGGATATTAACCGAATTAGCTATTATAGCAACAGATTTAGCTGAGGTTATTGGTTCAGCTATTGCCTTAAATTTATTATTTAGCATTCCTTTATTATTGGGTATAGCGATAACAACATTAGATGTTTTGCTTTTACTTTATCTGCAAAAGAAAAGCTTTCGTATTATTGAATCTATTGTCATTGTTTTAATGGTAACAATCTTTATCGTATTTGCATTTGAAGTAATTTTTTCAAAGCCGGAAATCTCCGCCTTATTTGGTGGATTTATTCCTAAAACTGAGATTGTCACAAATCCACAAATGCTCTTTATTTCTTTAGGAATTTTAGGGGCAACGGTGATGCCGCATAATTTATATTTACATTCTTCTATCGTTCAAACCAGACAATATAAGAGGACCACAGAGGGGAAAAGAGAAGCCATTAAATTCTCCCTCATTGATTCTACTTTTTCATTAACCATTGCTTTCCTCATTAATTCAGCTATTCTGATTTTGGGAGCAGCCGCATTTTATGGTACGGCTTTAGATGTAACGGAAATTGAAGCGGCTTATGAACTGCTCAGTCCAACACTCGGGGTAGGCATTGCAAGTACCTTATTCGCTGTCGCCTTACTTGCCTCCGGTCAAAATGCAACGATTACGGGAACGATTAGCGGCCAAATTGTAATGGAAGGATTTATTCATTTGCGAATTTCACCGTGGCTTCGCCGCCTAATTACACGGTTATTGGCTGTTATTCCAGCGTTTATTGTAACTTGGGTGGCAGGTTCTAAAGGAACGGGTGAATTGCTATTATGGAGTCAAGTGGTATTAAGCTTAGCACTGCCATTTGCCGTGATACCGTTAGTCATGTTTACTAGCGATAAAAAGAAAATGGGTGTATTTGCGAACAAATTACCTGTGAAAATATTAGCATGGGTATGTACTGGTGTAATTGTTGTATTAAATATATTTTTAATTGGATATATTGTTGTAACAGGTCAAGACTTAGGGTAAATCTATTTTGCAACCATTGTGAATCTCGTATGCTAGTATTAAGGGGCTGTCTAGAAAGTAGGTATCGACTACTTTTCTGGAGCGCCTTTTTTATTTTTTGCTCTGTTAAATTTGGCCGTTGTTTTCCGCTCCAGGCGCATTGCTTTCCGGGGGCGTTTTGCGTGCCTCCTCAGAGAAAAATCCAGAAGGTAAAAATAAGGGTGGAGAAAATTTGTTGATTTTCTCCACCCTTATTTATTTCAGGGACTTATCGGACAGCCCTAATTGTAATACCATCATCGGAATAATTGATGTTAATGACCTGCACTTTTTTGGTAATTAAAGTATTTATTGTTTTTCTTTTACCAATACTTCACTAATTTTTTGCCCTTTTTCAAAATCAATCTAGGGCTTGCCAGATTAAGACGATTGTAACCATTGTTGCTTATATAAAGATGCTTGCCCTCATGTGTATTAATTCTTTAATTGATTTACTAAAGAGTCAGGCCAAAAATCCTTTTATAACAAATTTAAGGGTATATAATATAAAATAAATGTCAGAACTATAACGAGTGCGCCGCCAAAGATTAAAATATTTGGATATCTTTTCGTGATGTTCATCTCTTTTGGATCGGCTAAATCATCAGGAGCTTTCCAAAGTTGTTGTTGGAATAATCTCTCCTCCTCTGTAACTTCTCCAAACTTTGAACCTACGAAAAGAATGAGTGTTGATAGAACAACACCGATAATAACTGGATGGAAATAGATTGGGAAAGAAAACCAGAACTTCTGAATTATTTCACATACAAATACTGCTGCAAATCCAACGATAATGCTCCAAAATGCCGCTTCCTTATTAATCTTTTTAGAAAAGATACTCGCAAATGCAACTGGTCCCCAAGAAGCTGCAAATAATGTTGCCGCAAAATATCCAATCCACATTACTGCTGGTGGTTGCCAGAAAGTAAATATGAGGATGACAATACTAGATAATAACATTACGATTCTACTAAAACGCAAAAGACTCATGTCACTATTTTTCTTATTTATAAATATATCATTTGAAACACTATTTCCAATTAGCTGCAAGAAGGTTGAACAAGATGAAAGAACTGCTGACATAATACCTAATAATATGAGAATACCCAACCAGGTAGGCATCACATTTATTGCTGTCCAAATAAAGACGTTTTCAGAAGGAGTAATATTCGGATTTATGTTATTTACAGTAGTCATGCTTATATGCAGGATGAGATAAATGACCATAATCGAAATCATTCCAATAATACCCGAACGAATAACAACATGTTCACTTTTTGCCATAAGGTATCTACTTGTCTGCCATGGACTTACAGAAACGATTGTACCCCAAACAAGTCCTAAGACAACAGCCCAAACAAGTGCTTCTGCAGGAGTGGAAAAATATGCATTTTCTCCTACTATTCCATGCCAATCAAGTATACCCTCTTTCCCTGGTGTTGAAGCTGCCTCAATAATCGCATTTGGCCAGCCACCTGTAACATTTAGAATAAATGGTAAAGCTACTACTGTAGCAAATAGAAAAATAAAGAACATTAATGTATCATTTACAAGTACCCCCTTTGCACCCGAAAGGAATGTGAAGGATGTATAAGCAAACCAGATGATAATTAATGATACAGTATAGGAAAATCCTGATACGGATGAAAACAGTAATGCTCCTCCCATGGTAACAGCAACTATATAGGCAGATATTCCTATGATCGTTGTAATGCCAGCGGCTCTTTGAATCTTTTTAGAGTTAAATCTTTTACCAAAGTATTCAGGCACCGTTAACGCGTTACTTCTACGTAAAAATCTGCCAAATAGGAAGACCCCAAAAACATAACCACTTGCATTAAAGATGACTAATATTAATTGAATAATTGGATAACCGTCATATGAAAATCCTGCTTCCCCCATAAAGGTTACGGAACTTAAAAAGGAAGCCACTAATGAACCTGTAATTAAGACAGTTGGTGCATTACGTCCAGAAACATAATAGTCTTCTACATTTGCTATTCGTTTAGATAGAACCAGACCAACTAAGATAAAAATTAGAATTCCTATTAGAATACCAACTAAATAAACCATTTTAAATCACCTCTTTTCGGCTATCTTTTTTATCCGCACTTTCAACTTTAGCCATTCGTGATATCATATATTTTGCAAAAAATCCAATGATAATCAAACTGCCTCCAAATGCAAAACTAAAAATTAAATTTCCCAATTAACATCATCTCCCTTTTTTAGTAGTACTTAGCTTGATAGATAGGTTGGATTTGAACCACAACCGATCATACATGTGCTGTTTGATTAGTATCTTCCAAATTAAGAATTGTTTCTAACCCTTCCGTGGTAGCCTCTTCAATCGTCCGTGGTGCTAAGCAGTCACCAATTTGATAAACGGATGGTGCTAAGTTCTTAATTTCCTCATATAGTTCCACATTTGGTACTCTTCCGTATGCAAGAATGATATGATCCCAATTTTCTAGTTCAAGAGTTTCATGTGTGAATAGATTTCTAGCCATTGCTTTATCTTCCTTAATTCCCCCAAAATCATGATGAGTCACCATTTTTACATGTGCCTTATAGAGTCTCTTCATATATTCATTTCGTAAATATTGATGAACTTCCTGCCCAATGTGTAATTTAGTTGTAACTAAGGTCACATTCTTCCCTTTTTCTGCTAAATAGAGTGAAGCTTCAATTCCGGCCCAGTCACCTCCCAAATCAAATACAATCGCATTGTTTCCAATCGTATCGTTTGATGATTTAAATAAATCATCTGCATAAATGATTCTATTATCTGTAACATTACTAACATGAGGTCTGTACGGTCTTGATCCCACCGCACAAATAATAACATCGGGTGCTATTTCTTCCACTTCATTAGCTGTTATACTTTTTCCAAGTTTTATATCAATATTTGTTGTAGATAGTTGGCGCGAATAGTTATCGATCATACTTTCTGCCATTTCAAGACGCATAGGCGCTTTTCGCATTATATTTAATAAACCACCAATTTTATCGTTTTTATCAACAAGAGTTACCTTATGACCTTGTCTATCTGCTGTAATCGCTGCCTGTAAACCAGCAGGTCCAGCTCCAATTACAAGAACATGTTTTACCGAACTACTCTTTTTCAGCTTTGGCAGCAGTTTCCCTTCTTTACCTGCTAAAGGATTTTGAATACATCCAACTGGTAACCCTCTATGATAATGGCCAATACAAGCCTGTAAGCAACCTATACAAGCATTAATTAAATGCAACTGATTGTTTAGAGCTTTGTTCGGCATCTCTGGGTCAACAATATTAGCCCTTGTCATGCCTACAGCATCTGCTTTACCCGAAGAAATGATATCCTCAGCTTCTTTCGGATCAACAATTCTTGTTCCAACAAATACAGGCACTGCTCCAGCCATGCGAATTTCAAAAGCTCGTGATGCATTATAAGCATGTTTCATAGGTGATCCTGGCGCAATATGTGTGGATCCAGCATAGGTACTTGAATCACCTGAAGTAACGTCTATAAAATCCACCCTTACTTTATCCACTAGATATTCCACAATTTGAACCGTATCTTTAATCTTCAGTCCATCCATTGTCATTTCATCCGCACTAATTCGAATCCCAACAGTGAAGTCATCTCCAACCTTATCCCAAATACGTTCTAACACTTCCACAATAAATCTCATTCTATTTTCAAAAGGGCCGCCATAGTGATCTACTCGATAATTTGTATGATGAGACCAAAATTGGGCTGGCAAATATCCATGTGAACAAGCAATTTCTACACCATCTAATCCAGCATCCTTTGCATTTTTTGCAGAAATAGCAAACCCTTCTATGATTTCTTCTATATCTTCAATACTTAACGGCCTAGGCATTGCTCCAAATCGCAAACTAGGTTCAGCAGATGGTGCCCATGCAGGATGTCTATATGTACTTGAAATAACCTCCCTACCGCCATGAAATAATTGAGCAAATACTTTCGTTCCATATTGATGCAGCTTTTTAGCAAGATCTGAAAACACCGGTATGACATTTTTGTCGTACCCAGCAATGGTTTTTCCCGTTAGCATTCCTGATGTATGTACTGCTGCAGCTTCTAAAATAGCTAGTCCTAACCCCCCCTTAGCCCGAGTAGCATGATATTCAATCATGTCTGATGTAGGAATTCCGTTAACTACATGATTGGTTTGGTGTGCTGTACTTATAATCCTATTTTTCAAAATAGTATTACCAACTTCCAAACTTGAAAATAGGTGTTTAAATTGTGTCATAATAGCAACCTCCTAAAATATGTGTAAGCGCTTTTATTATTCGATAGATTAATAAATCGCATAATTAATTACTCTAATACAAATTAAATCTTAGATAGTTTTAAATTATTATATTATTCTAACTATTATGGTACAATTAGATAATCGTATTAAATATATATATGAGTTCATACGAAAGGATGAATGACATGACAATTACAGTTGGTGACCTCGTTGACAATATTCATTTAAAAGCCGAGGTTATAGCTGGGAGTGACGGATTAAACCGTGAAGTAAATTGGGCCCATTCTTGCGACTTAGAAGACCCAACTTACTGGTTAACTGAAGGTGTGTTATTCATGACAAATGGTCTCACGATTCCAGAAGATGAAGGGGGACAAATATCTTATTTACAAAGAATTATCAATTCAGAGGCAAGTGGATTAGCAGTAGGCAAAGGATTACACGCACCGGAATTAACAGCAGGATTAATTGATTTAGCCAATCAATATCATTTTCCTATATTACTAGTAGACTATGATGTACCCTGGATTGCATTTTCTAAAATGGTAGCAACATCAAATGTTATGGAAGAACAGAAAAAAGTGGTAAAAACTATGCGCTTATACGACCTCGTTTCCAAGTCGATTCACCATACATCTCCAGAAAAGATCATTGAGATGATTAGCTGTATTATAGAATGTAGAATTTGTATTATTGACTTGAATAATAGTTTGCCATTATTTAATATGGATATTGAAAAATCTCTCATCGATCATTTTAAAACTTTATCAGTAAATAATGCACCACTCGCAATTAACACTTTTAAATGGTCTGAAAAAACTGTTGTAAATATTTCTTTATCTACTACTCGGCCATTATCAATGTTTGCCATTTCATCCACAACCAAAACTCCGGACGATGTAATTCTTAAACATATAGCAACAATTTTGGGACTAGTTATCGAGGTTGATACAACCATTTTAGAACGTCAAAGAAGAATGGGGTCTGAAATATTTATAAGAATGTTAGAAGGAGTCATAACAGATCAAATGGTTTCTCTACTTCTTCATGAACATGATTTTGAGGAAAAGCCCGTAGTACTTGCTGCAATAGAAAAACATTCATTCAAACATGATTGGTTACATCTTTGGCTGCGTGATTTAAGTATTCCACATCTTATTACAGAAAGAGAAAATTCACTTCTTATATTACTTCCAAACCAATCTGAAGTAATTTCTGCATTGAAAAATGTATTACCAAAAAACTTGCAAATTGGTATAAGTAATTCAATTAGTAAACGCTTTACAAGAGTCCCTAAGGCATATGAAGAAGCAATATGGGCCTTACAATCAGCGATATCACAGAAAAAAAGAATAGCTTTCTACAGTCAAGAATTACCAACTAGCATTTTCGTGCCTAATAATATAGAAAATGCAACGGAAATCGTTGAACGGGTACTTGGCAGTTTGTTAAATTACGATACTGCCAATAATGGTCAGTTAGTTGAAACCCTTTATGAATATTTAAGTGAGACTCGTTCCTGGAAAAAAACAGCGGAAAAGCTACACATACATAAACAATCTTTAGTATACCGAATCAATAGGATTGAAGAAATCACAGGAAAGCCATTAAATGATATGAATCACATCTCAGAATTCTGGATTGCATTACGAATTGCTATCATGCTCGAAATTATACCTGATTATGGTAAAAAAAATAAAGGGGCTATCTAAAAGATCCCTTTAAAAGACACGAATAAGACCCCGAATGTTAAAAAACGAGGTCTCTGCACAGCCCCACTTTCACCATTCATATTTATCAATTTATCAAACTGAGGCAGTTTTTGATCTTAAATCCAAAAGGTTCCAATCATCTAAAAACGATGGCAGGAACCTTTTTAAAATTCTTCAGCAAGTTGGTCACAGCCTCTTTTTAATGAGAAAAATTATTCACTTTTACATATTCTTATAACTTCTTACTTTCCATTCTTCAAATTTTGACAGAAAAGGATAGACCAGAACGACAATCCCAAAGGTAAGGAGTCCGACTGGCCAGGCTTCAGGCAAAACAAAAGCCAGTATTGTTCCTAGAATGATCACTGTAATGGCACGCCTGTTGTACCTATAGCTTCCATCAAGGACCGCAAGATTAATCGTACGCTTTTGCATAAATACGAATTCCATAAAAATGACGCCAACAACCGGAGCTGCCAAATAACCCAAGAAAGAGATATAACGTTGTGCCTCACTTACGAATATAGGAAAGAAACACAGCAGGATTCCTAATAAACAAAATAATATTGTACTTTTTAGCCGGCCTAGAGATGGGAAACAATTCAGCAGACTGTAACCTCCTGAATAGGCATTATTCATATTAATTAATAGCATACTGATCATGGCTGCTAGAAAAATAACTGCTCCAACCAAGTGGGAATTCGTAAGTTCGTTTGCCGTGATATAGGCGTTCCATTCGCCGGTTGCTGATACAGAATAGATTGCTAGAAATGCCGTAAATGAATATCCAAAGAAATTACCAATCAACAGCCCCCAATGGGCATCCCGGTCCGTCTTGGCATACCTTGTTAAATCAGATGAGCTCCATGAACCTGAAAGAAACTGAACAAAGGCTAGACTGGCAAATAAGAACATGGACAAAGGTTTGTTAGTAGCCTCCGGTGAATTCCAGACTTGCGCAAAATAAAAAGACTCTTTCTGAGAAGTTAAAAATAAAATAAGAGCAAAAATACCGCCAGCAATCAGGACAGGCAAACAGTATTTCGTTATTTTGCGGACTGCCTCATATCCGACAATCGAGAGTATGGACATAAGTATCGCCATGATAAGACTGATCGGTAAAAGCGGAATCGTCAATCCCCCGAGCTTCTGCAGCATCACTTGAATAAACAGTGCGCCGCTAATTGTTTGTACAGCAAACCAATAGATCAGCACAATCGCTCGTATAGGTGATGAAATATATCTTGCCCCATTAATTCCAAGGAAAGACCGGAATGCATATTGTGAAGGAATCCCGTACTTCGAACCTGGAAGTGACATGATTGAAAAAACAATAAAAGATAGCGATGCTCCGAAAAGTGCAGATAAAAAAGCCCAGCCAAAAGAAAGCCCACCGACCGTAACAGCCAGAGCAGGTACAAGAAAATTCCCCGCATTCGGGGAATAAGAAAATTGCATAATGGCGTACTCAAACCATCTAGTATTTTTCAATTCTTGCGGAACCGGTTCAAGTCCGAATTTCTCCAGTGCCGTTCGATGAATGTTTTGTTTCTCATGCTTAACCAGCGCCGAACTTTTCATTTGCTGCCTCCCCCCTTTTTATGTTTGAATTCTATAACGAAGCTATATATATGTAAAATTAAGAATAGTCATACATGTTTGTCTGTTTTATTTTACCATATATACACATTAAAAAAGAGACAATCATTTTTGATTGCCTCGATCTTTTTGTTCCTCTTTTTATAAAATACCCACTGGGAGTTGCAGGCATTGCTTGGACGGATGATTAATCATTTTCATGTTTTAATTGTAAAACTGCTAATTTTCATTAATATTGGAGATATTAATAGAAAACTCCTCAAAACTCAATTGTCCTAAGGCAAACTTCGTACTTTCAACAAATATACGTTCATTTTTAGTTAGTTCATGTTTTGCTGCCTTTTCAATCCATTCATGTTCTATGTCTAAAATATCTAAAACATGCTTTTGTTTTGAAAAAGCCTCATAGTATCTTAATCCAAATTTCCTTTGGGACATAGCATCAATATGTATGCCATCTGGATTTGCAGTTAAGCCTTTTGACGTTACAAAATAGCAATTTTTTTCGGTATGAGCAACTTTAGATAATATCTGGTTTATTTGTTTATATTCTACAGCACTTTTTCCAAATCCTGCCTCTCCAAGATAATGTCCCAACTCATCAATAATTATCGGGATATCCGGTGCATTCAATTCTTCTCTCAAGTGTTTAAATAATGAAAGCAATTTATCTTCATATGTCTTATAACGTTCTCCGTAACTGTCGCTTTCTCCTTGATGCCACAGGATTCCCACTATTTCACTAGTTTCCATAGCGAATTTTGCTTCAGAAATCGCATGTCTTGTTAGTAATCCATCAATTGCCCAATCATCAATAGAGCTTCCTCCCTCGGCACATGGTATGACCCCAATGAACTCACCCGGATGATCCTCTGTCCAAGCCTGAGCAAAAGAGGCCGCCGGCCCAACACCGGATATGTGACGATCAAAATTAAGTGGCTCTGCCATCATTTGCCATCTGCCGTTTCGCAACATATTTATGTGCTCATTATAAATCGGAGATACATCCTCAATAAATCCTCTGCCTGCCATATTTGATTGCCCGATTAATAGTATAGATTTCATTGAAAAACCTTCTTTCTTTGTTTACAAAGATGTAATTAGATTAAATAAGATTAGATTATATTTACATATCTTTTAGATCAAATTGACTTTTAAATTCGAAAATCTCATCAACAGCTTTGTGATAACCACCCGATTTTCGGAAAGATTCCCTTATATTTGCTGCATTTTTTTTGAAAGATTGGTGGTTTAACACATGATCTACAGTTTCAAGCAGTTGATTTGGAGTCAAATTTTCCATTTGTAATTTAACTCCAGCCCCGATATTAATAACTTGCTGTGCGATTAACGGCTGATCAGCACTTAGTGGAATTACAATTAACGGAACCCCATAATAGAGACCTTCATGGGTACTGTTCATTCCTCCATGTGTAATAAATAATTTAGTGTATTTCAGCACCTCAGTTTGTGGAATATAATTTTTAACAATAAAGTTTTTAGGAATCTCTCCTAATTCAGATAGTTGAACTTTTTCCCCAATCGACATTACCACGGTATGATCAGTGTTCCCAAATGCTTTAAAGCAAAGCTTATAGAAATCTAAAACTTGGTTAAAGACAGTACCCAGTGAAATGTAAATGGGGCTTTCTCCTTTGATTGAAGTATGGTCGAAGTTTTCTTGCTGTAGTCGAGGAGAGATGGATGGACCTACAAATTTGTATGTTTGATCAAAAGCTTCTCCACAAGGCTGAAACTCCCTAGTTGTATAAACAATGGTAAGTTGTGCGGGATTACAAAATACTTCGTAAGGAGAATGAATCTCCACAGCATATTTTTCCCTCACCATTCCCTTCAGGCTTTGAAATTGATCGTTTAATGGTTTATAGATCCTAGCAGGAATGTTTTTAGAAAGCTGTTCGAACATTTTGTTGAATGATGCTTCTGTATGTGCAAAAGTAGTACACGAATTAATTGCTGGTAGTTTAAGTATTTGTGCAAGTAAATATCCACAGCCAAACATAGAATCGTGGATGATATAATCAAAATCTTCTCCTTCGGTTTGCTCCAGAACACTGGGGATCACGATATCTGCCGTAAGCAAAAGACCGTTGATTCTTTGCAGTAAATAGTTTCTTCCACCTGATATAAAGGCTTGTATAAACTTTTGAACATCAAAGGTTCTAACAGTGGCTCCTGTCTTCTCAATACGCTCTCGGAAATCTTCAATTGTAAAGTACACTACATCTTCCCCACGCGAAATAAGCTCTTGCACAACTCCAATAGTTGGATTGACATGACCTTCTGATCCAGCATTAATAAATAAAACACGTGCCATTATTACCTCTCCTTAGATAAAATATGTTCATGCAGGCATCCTTTGTAAATAGGGGGCTTATTCTTTGTGAATAATCTTCAACTATGAAGAAAGACGCTTTCCTTAATAGGGAAAAGCGCCCGATTGTTGAAGATCGTTATTTATAGTAATGCACTCTTTAGTGAAACACTAGTAACGCATTAATTTTTTAAATTCTTAATATCATCTATCAGCATTTCAACATTTTCCTTTTTGGTAGCCCAACTGGTACAGAATCTCACAACACTTTGGGCTTCATCGACTTTTTCCCAAAACGAAAAAGAATATTTTTCACCTAATTTTACTAACACATCATTAGGTAAAATGGGAAACTGCTGATTGGTTTTGGAATCATAGCGTAATGAATAGCCTTTTTCAATAAAAGCTTCACGAATCATCATCGCCATTTCCACGGCATGATTAGAAATTTCAAAGTATAAACCATCTTCAAACAAGGTTACAAACTGGATACCTAATAATCTCCCCTTAGCCAGCATGCCACCCTTTTGCTTAATAAAATACCGAAAATCTTTTTTAAGTTTATCATTTGCGATGACTACGGCTTCCCCAAACAATGCTCCTACTTTCGTGCCACCGATATAGAACACATCACAAAGTCTAGCAATATCTGCTAAGGATAGATCGCTGTCTTTTGAAACCAGACCATATCCCATTCTGGCGCCATCCATAACCAATGGCAAATCACACTCCCGGCAAACTTTGCTTAATTCCTCTAACTCGGATTTACTGTAAGTCGTCCCATTCTCTGTAGGGTGAGAAATGTACACCAAGCCTGGCTGCACCATATGTTCGTGTGTAACATCATTCCAGTGAGCATCATATATTTCTTTTACCTGTTCTGCTCGAATTTTCCCATCATCACTCGGCAAAGTAAGCACTTTATGACCAGTGGCTTCGATTGCTCCCGTTTCATGTCCTGCAATATGACCCGTCATTGCAGCAACTGCACCTTGATGCGGGCGCAATATGGAGGAGATAATGGTGGTATTCGTTTGTGTACCTCCAACTAAAAAGTGTACATCCGCATTCTCTGCATCGCACGCTTTTCTAATATAAGCCCTAGCTTTTTCGCAATGTTCATCCACACCATACCCAGGTGTTTGCTCTTCATTGGTTTCAACTAGTCGATTCAGAATTCGCTTATGAGCACCTTCTGCATAATCATTTTCAAAACGTATCATTCATGGTCCCTAGCCTTTCTAATTAACAATCTCAAATAAAATTCGGACACGGGGACAGGCACTCTGTCCTCTTGGAAGAGGACAAGGTGCCTGTCCCCGTGTCCGTATTCCCCACATATTATTGTGGTGAGGAACTAAAATGCTTTTCTAATTTACTAGTAACTGCATCATTTTCTGCTCGCACCACTTCTACATATTGTGGTTTGTTAAACAATTGATCAATTTGTTCAGGATATGTCTGTTCAATTTCACAACGTTCAATGGCTTCATTGAATTTTGCAGGATGAGCCGTTGCTAATGTGACACACACCTCATTAGGCTCATTACAGATTTTCGCTGCTGCCATTCCACAGGATGTATGCGGATCGAGTAAATACCCTGTTTCTGCATAGTACTTCCTAATCGTTTGCAGACATTCTTCTCCCTCTACTCCATATGCTGAAAAATCGGCTTGGACCTGGCGCAATTGATCTGTATTTACAGCGATTTTTCCATCTGACTTGAATTGGTCCATTAGAGAAGTGACATCATTTGGATTTTCATCAAGCAAATAGTATAAATACCGTTCAAAGTTGCTAGCCACTTGAATATCCATAGAAGGGCTATATGTGCTGCGGAACTCACCCGGCTGGTAGATCCCATCCTTGATAAAGTGTTCTAATATATTATTCTCATTCGTCGCAACAATAAGCTTGCCAATAGGAAGGCCCATTTTCTTTGCCAAATACCCAGCAAAAACATCACCAAAGTTGCCTGTTGGAACACTAAAATTAAGGGACTTAATCTCATTTTCCTTTGCAACTTGGAAATAGGCATAGAAATAGTAAACCGTTTGCGCTAAAATTCGGGCGAAGTTAATCGAATTAATGGCACGCAGATGATATTTTTCTTTGAATGCCAAATCTGCGAAAATTTCTTTGATCATTCTTTGGCCATCATCAAATGTGCCCTTGATGGCTAAATTCAAAACACTCTCGTCATCAACAGTTGTCATTTGCAGCTCTTGTACTTTACTTACCTTCCCATGAGGGTGCAATATACAAATGCGAATTCCTTCTTTTCCCCTTACGCCCTCAATAGCTGACGCACCAGTATCCCCTGATGTAGCACCAAGAATGTTAATGGTAACACCTGTCTTTTTTGCAATATAGGAATACAAATTTCCTAAAAATTGCAGGGCTACATCTTTAAATGCAAACGTTGGTCCATGGAATAGCTCCAACACATACATTTGATCGTTCATTTTTTGAACAGGAGTGACCTCTGGATGACGGAAGGTTCCATAGCTCTTCTCAATTAATTCCTTGAGCTCATTTTCCGGAATTTCCCCATCGACATAATAAGATATAATTTCGCATGCTAACTCCTGATAAGTCATCTTTGCCATTGATTGGAGCTTTTCATCAGAAATTTGCGGAATTTTTTCCGGAACCAAAAGTCCCCCGTCTGTTGCTAGCCCCATCAGAACCGTATCAATAAAACCAATTTTCTCTACATTGCCACGTGTACTTATGTATTTCATCATATCCTCCAAGATTACAGCTGCATTTGCCTCTGGTTTAATAAAATTTGCTTTTATTATACCATTTTAACTTTGTGAGTATTGAGAAATCTTTTATCAGGTGGTAAATAATATTTTAAAGCGGACAAAGGAACGGTATAAAAAAAGGCAATCATTTCTGATTGCCCCCTTCCTATTCTAAGGGACAAGGTCCCATCGTCCCATTAATTGGATTCTTTTGCCGGTTGTACAAATTCCACAGTTACACCTTCAAATCCCTCTGGTTTAGCAAAGGCAACCATGGAGTTATGGGCACCAGGTCGCGGACTTCGATCTTTCATTTCTATTGATAAGTCCTCCATATTTTGAAGAGTTTTGTGAATGTCCTCTACCTCCACAGCTATGTGGTGTAATCCACCTCCTGTTTTTTGCAGAAATTCTACAAGGTCCCCTTCATCTCCTAATGGCTGTATCAACTCTATCTGGGTATCTCCGATAGGAAGGAAGACAAGGCGCACATTGAAAGATTCAACATATTCTATCTCCGTTTCTTTTAACCCTAGTCCTTCTCGATAAGGAATAAGAGCCGTTTCAATATCCTTTACGATGATGGCGATATGATTGATCTTCTTGACCATAAGTATATAACCCCTACCTTTTTTATTATTCTAGTAAAATAGTTTAATTATTTTTAGCAATAGTAAGGCTTCGAATTTGTTCTAATGTTTCAGGATTTTCCAATGATGACAAATCACCGATATCTGTATTCAGGTAAGATGCCCGAATAGCACGGCGCAAAACCTTGCCGTTTTTCGTTTTCGGAAGATCAGACACGAAATGAATTGCTTTTGGACGCATAGATTTTCCCATTTTGATCGTTATTAAATGTATTAGTTCTTCTTCTAAATCACTATTATCGTATTCTTCCATTTTCTTTACTACAAAACATACAGGTGCTTCACCTTTAATATGATCAGGTACACCAATTATTCCTGCCTCTACAACACATTCATGTTCGATCAAAACAGACTCTATCTCTGATGGACCCAACCGCTTTCCTGCTACGTTTAAGGTATCATCTGATCGCCCCGTGATTGTCCAAAAACCATTTTCATCAACCACAGCCCAGTCACCATGGACCCACGTTTCTGGCCAGCGATTCCAATAAGATTTCTCATAACGCTCAGGTTCCTGCCAAAAACCTTTTGTCATACCTACCCACGGCTTTTTTAATACTAACTCTCCCAATGACTCGCGTACGGACTGTCCATTTTCAGAAAATACTTGCACGTCCATACCCAACATAGGGGAATTGAATGTGATTGGCGTTATCGGTTTAACCAAAACATTAGTAAGAATTCCTCCACCAATTTCAGTACCACCCGCATAATTAATTATAGGAATCTTTCCTTTTCCAAGTTTTTCAAACAGCCATACCCATGGTTCAGGGTTCCAAGGTTCTCCTGTTGATCCGATAACTCTAAGCTTTTCGAAATCATGGTTTTCTAAATATTGATTGCCATATCTCATTAGGGAACGTACCAGTGTAGGTGAGATTCCTAAATGTGTCACTTGATGTTCACTTGTTAGTTTCCATATTCGATTTGGTTCAGGAAAATCGGGTGCGCCTTCGTAAAAGACAGCTGTAGCGCCGTTTAATAAAGCACCAAATAATACAAGCGGTCCAGTCAACCACCCCATATCAGCAATCCATAGTAATCTGTCTCCTTGTTGTACATCCATACCAATCCCTAAATCTAATGCTGCTTTAATGGGAAAACCGGATTGTGTGTGCACTGCACCCTTGGGTTTTCCAGTCGTACCAGAAGTATATATCAACATCATCGGGTCTTGGCTTTCCATTACTTCTGTGTTGGATTCAGAGACCTCTGTTGTTTCCAAATCTGCCCATTCCATATCAAATCCATCTTTCCATGGAATGTCACGATTCAGCCGACGAACTACGACAACTTTTTCAATTGAAGAAGACGCGGTAACTGCTCGGGCTACTTCTTCTTTCATCTTTATTTCTTTCCCTTTTCTTAAAAAACCATCTGCTGTTATAATCATCTTGGCCTGAGAAGCATTTAATCTTATGGATAACGGATCGGATCCATAGCCAGAAAAAGCTGGAGTGAATATAGCCCCTATTTTGACCGCAGCCAAAATAGCTACAGCTGTTTCCGGGATCATTGGCATATAGATCGCGATTCGATCTCCTTTCTTAATTCCATGGTTTCTAAACCCTTGTGCAACACGATTGATCCAATCATTCAATTCTGAATACGTATATTTCTTTACTTCTCCATCTTCTCCCTCCCATATTAATGCTAATTGGCGGGAGGTAGAAGAATCCTTTGCCCATCTATCAATAATACTGTGAATAATATTCAATTTTCCTTTTGTATACCAATTTGGATGCTTCATCCCCTTCGAAAGATCAAGGACTTGCTCATAAGGGCTGATCCACTCAATCCCTAGTTCTTTTTCCACTTCTCCCCAATACCATTCCGTATCATTTACTGAAGCATCAAGGAATTTCTCATAATCAGAAAAACCTAGTTTTTTCATCCAATTATAAATACGCGTAGACTCCATATACTTCTGACTAGGTACCCATTCAGCCAGATTATTCATATGATCAATCACTCCCGAAAAAGATTTAGTCTTACACATTACCAAACGGTATATAACAAGTTATTTTAAAATTTTTCAATCTATTCATTAATTAAAAATATTATGAAATTAAATTAACTAGGTTACCATTGCAATAAAATTTAAATACCGATGTCGAATTTGACGTTGTAGCCTCAAAATCTCTTTTAACCTATTTTTCTACTAATTTTCTTCAACTACAAAGAGATAAATAGTACACACTCACAAATAGAACCAACCCAACAAACTGAAATTATTCTAAAGGTCAAAACAACAAGAGATGACCACCAAATGGCAGTCACCTCTTTATTGTTAAGTATCTCTTTTTATCTCGATAACCCTAAAATTAATTCTTTATAGATATCAAAGAAAGCCAAGTAATATTCTTTGTAGACGTATTCATCAGTTTTATGTGCCATTTTTGTTTCGCCTGGACCAAACATCATAAATGGGAAGTTTTCATCTTTATCTTTTAATAAGTTAGATGCATCCGTGACTCCTGGCGAACCTTTAACGGAAACTTCTAAATCCAAATGCTTTTTACCGAGTTCTTTAGCAAGTTCAACCATTTCAGACTGTCCTGAAGTGAAAACACTTGGTAATGACATGGTTACTTCAATATTAATAGTAGAGCCTTCTTTATTGTACTTGTTCGCTGTTGTGTTAAATATGTCAATGACTTCCTCGTTATCAAATTCTGGAATAGTCCGGACGTTTATTTCAGCAACTGCTTTTTCTGGAACTGAGTTTACCTGATTCCCTGCATGAAAAATAGTAGTACTCATAACCAATTTATCTAGAACTTCATTTTTTCGCTCATCACCATTTAATTTTTCGTCTATTTCTAATAGAAATTCCATCAACGGATTAATCGCATTATAACCTTGGTCAGGCATCGAACTGTGTGCCGCTTCACCAATAGACGTTACACGCAAGTTAAGTGATCCTTTGTGAGCGTAAATAATTGTGTCATGAGAAGGTTCAGCTACCCAAAGATATTCAACATCATTCATATAGCCTTCTTCGTATAATTTTTTTGAACCTGCGCCGCCCACTTCTTCACCTGTCGTTGCCATAAAACGAACCGTACCCTTTTTTAGTTCATTATTTTCTTTGAGTTCAATCATCACTAAAGCAAGGTTTAATAAACCTGCTTTCATGTCATTGGTTCCACGCCCGTATAATTTCCCGTCTCTTTCGGTCAACGTGAACGGATCTGAAGTCCACTCGCTCTCATCACCAGGAGAAACGACATCCATATGACCAGAAACGCCAATGACTGGACTCCCGCTCCCAATTTCAGCCACTAAGTTAACACGAGTGTCTGTAACGGGAACAATTGTAGACTCAATCCCGTTTCATTAAATAAATCTTTCAAGTAATTGGCCACTTCGATTTCGTTCTCATTAATAGATTTAATCGCTATAATGTCAGATAAAATCTTTACCTTTTCTTCTACTGTAAAATGTTTCAAACGAACTCCCTCCAAAATCCTATCTGTTTATCATCAATTGGAATACACCTGTATTTTACCCAAAATGGCCCCATTCCTCATAAAAGCAATGGGGCCATTTTGACTATTCTAAATCCAGTGTATGAATTCGATCATTTGAACAATCTGGGCAGATATCTAAAATCTCAAATATGAATTCATCTTCATCTACTTCTTCCTGCCGGCCGCAGATTTCACACACTCTAGGAATAAGAATCGCCTCCTAATTGTTTTATTGTTCATCTGTACTTACAATCTCAAATCCACTATCAATAATGGCCTGTTCAAAATCAGTAAAAGAAGCAGCTTTCTCATCATAAGAAATAACCGCCTCCCCCTTTTCAGGATTAAGCTTTACATTTCGAACACCCCATACATCATGTAAGGCATGATTAATTTTTTCTTCATCTGCTTTACTCATCTTTGTAATAGAAATTGTACGTGTAATCAAATGAATGTTCACCGTCCCGTCTTCAATGAGTGTGCCCTTTTTCTATTTCTTTTCCCATCCCTTTCAAAAATCCCATCATAAATATAAGTGCTGCATTCACATCAGGATCCCGGATGGATTTCATCATGCCCCAAACGCTAATGCTTTCATTTTTCCCGTTCATATCTGATGTTTCATCAAGCCCCTTACTGATCCCATTTAAAATGATCTTCAATTTTTCCGGATCAAGTGTTCCTAAAAACTCAAAGGCATTGAAACCATTTTTTATGGTGTTATGCATGCTTGGCTGATTAATTTGTTCCAAGGCGATGGCAGTTGCTTTTTCTCTTGCTTTTAGGAAACCTTTTAAAATGTTGAGTACGCCGGAATTTTGCAGCTCATTCAAGATCTCAAGACTGGTTGTTATGGCTTCACGATTTTCTGAAATTTGTTTTAGTATGACAGCTATATCCTGTGCTTGTTCTTCTTGAGCTGAAGACTGGATTTTTTCAATTTGCCTGATTGCTTTCGCCATCAATCAGCCCCTCGCTTTCTAACATTTCTGGAATGGAGATAAAATCGGATCGGCGCCATTTTTTCATCGTCTCAACCCCGATATGCGGCTGGGGATTACCGAATCTAAAATTATGGTGCGGTAAAGGTGATTCACCTTCTGTTTCCAGCACTTCCATTTTGACTTGCATTTCTTTGTAATTTGGCGTGTGCGTAATTTTATCATGATAACTGCTGGTAAGTTTGTTAACTGCTCCTTTGCCTTCCGTTGTGTGCATTGGCAAGTATAATTCTTTTCCTTTGACCTGATCCGTCACCCATACCTTTACTTTGACATGTCCATAAGGGGAAGTAAGACGAACAAGAGCACCTGTCTGAATGCCCCTTTCCTCAGCGAGTTCAGGCGATACTTCCAGCCATAGTTCAGGAACTTTGCTTGTAATTCCTTCAGACTTATAAGTCATATTTCCTTCATGGAAATGTTCTAAAATTCGGCCATTATTCAGATGTAAATCATATTCGTCACCTGCTTCAAATGGCGGTGTCCAGTCCACAGGGAAAAGGCGTGCCTTGCCATCAGGAAAATGAAATCTATCCTGATATAATAATGGCGTATCCTTTCCGCTTTTCTCTACTGGCCATACAAGGCTTTCCCATCCTTCCAGCCGTTCGTAGGCGACACCTCCAAAAACAGGGGCTAGTTTAGCTGCCTCATCCATGATTTCCCCAGGATGTGAATAGTTCCAGTTTGCACCGAGCTTATTGGCAAGCGCCTGGAAAATCTCCCAATCGGGCTTACTGTCCCCTAGAGGCTCAAACACTTTGTAAAATCGTTGGATGCGCCGTTCCGTATTCGTAAATGTACCATCCTTTTCCAGGCTAGGTGCAGCTGGTAAAACGACATCCGCAAACTGAGCTGTTTTGGAAAAAAAGATATCCTGCACAATAAAGAACTCAAGCTTTTCGAACGCCGCATGAACATGATTAATATTGGCATCGACCAATCCCATTTCTTCCCCAAAAAGATACATGGATTTCACTTTCCCGGCATGAATGGCTTCGACAACTTGGTGGTTATTGAGACCAGGTTTCTTCGGCAGTTCTGTTCCCCATGCTTTTTCATAACGGGCACGGACCTCATCATTTTCAATGGGTTCATATCCTGGCAGCCAGGCAGGCATCGTGCCAAAGTCACTGGCACCCTGCACATTATTATGACCACGCAAAGGATATGCACCGCAGCTTGGCTTTCCGAAATTGCCAGTGATTAATAGAAGGTTTCCGATCGCTGTGCTTGTATCGGTACCGCCCATATGCTGTGTGACACCCATTGCCCACAAAATACATGTTCCTTTTGATTCGTGAATCGCATTAGCAATGGTAATCATGGTATCTTTTGATAGCCCTGTGATTTCTTCGGCATAATCTAGGGTAAATTTATCAAGGGATTTGATGTACTCTTCAACATGATTAACCCGATTTTTCAGAAATTCTTTATCTTCCCATCCTTGATCAAGGATATATTTCGTGATCGCTGACAGCCATACAAGGTCCGTTCCAGGCTTTGGATGGATATGCAAATCAGCTCTTTGGGCTAAATCATTTTTCCGTAAATCTGCTACAATCAGTTTTTGATCATGCAGTTTATTTGCCCTCTTGATCCTTGTTGCTAGAACAGGATGGGATTCAGCAGGATTTGCGCCAATAACAATGATTAAATCTGCACCCGCTATATCTTTAATGGTACCGGAGTCACCGCCGATTCCAACCGTACGCATGAGGCCCGTTGAGGCCGGTGTTTGACAATACCTTGAACAATTATCAATATTATTTGTTTTGAAAATGGACCTTGCCAGCTTTTGAAACAAATAGTTTTCTTCATTTGAACATTTGGAGGATGCTATAAAGCTAAGAGAATCTGCTCCATTTTCTTCCTTAATACGAAGGAGTTTTTCCGAGATAAGTGAAAGGGCTTCATCCCATGTCGCTTCAAAAAACTTTTCCCCTTTTCTTATTAAAGGCTTTGTTAACCGTTTTTCACTGTTCACAAAATCCCATCCGAACTTCCCTTTCACACATGTTGAAATTCCGTTGACCGGCGCATCCGGCTGTGGCTGAATTTTGAGAATTTCACGGTCCTTTGTCCAAACTTCAAAACTGCAGCCAACTCCGCAATAGGTACATACCGTTTTTGTACGGTTGATCCGATCCTCACGCATGGCTGATTCAATGTTTGAAATGGCAAAAATCTCTTGATATCCTGGCTCGACTTCTTTTGTTATATCAATCATCGGCTCAAGTATATTATTCGGAATATTTGTCAAATACCCAGCTTTACCGAGCATCGATTTTTCCATTAAAGCATTACATGGGCAGACCGTTACACAATGTCCACATGATACGCAGGAGGATTCATTAATCGGAACATCATTGTCCCAAATCACTCTCGGCTGTTCCCGCTCCCAATCAATACTTAATACTTCGCTCACTTGAAGATCCTGACAAGCCTCTACACATTGACCGCATAAGATGCATTGATCAGGCTCATAACGGTAGAATGGATGAGAGTTATCAGGAGGATAAGGCTTCGGGGTAAATTCATATTTTTGATGATCCACTTGTAAATGCTCTGCTGTGTTATGAACCACACAGTTTCCGTTGTTATTATCACAAACGGTACAGTATAGTTCATGGTTTTTTAGAATTCGGGACATGCCCTCCAGCTGAGCTGCTTTTGCCCGATCAGACGCTGCGCTGACCTTCATATTCGGTTCGACCTTTGTCGTACAGGAGCGCTGTAATCTTCCATTCACTTCAACATAGCAAGTATCGCAAGTTTGAATGACGCCAACTCCCAAATCAGGCTGAGAGGAACAAATACCTGGCATAAAAAAGTCATTATCCCTGGCAGCTTCAAAAATGGATTGCCCTTGCCTAGCTGTCATCTTATGATTATCAATAAAAAAGGTAATGTTATTTTCTTCCAATATAATCCCACCTAATTTAGTCCTCTGCTGTTAAGTATTAGCTAAATTTGGTAATTGTATTACTGATATCTAGTTATTTGCCACATCTATTGTCAATAGTTGATAAGGGAGGAAAAAATTGAAGGAAACTATTTTATTGGATATAATAAAATTTCCTTTTATAAAAATTTTTGGAAAAGATGAATCAAATTACGGAATTTGACCTGATTAGAATTTAAAGTAGAGTACTAGGAAAGGAGTTAGAATATGACTCAAGAATACATAGAAATTCGCGGGGCCCGGGAAAATAACCTTAAAAATGTATCATTGCGCATTCCGAAACGAAAAATTACGATTTTTACTGGTGTATCGGGGTCTGGGAAATCGTCAATCGTTTTTGATACCATCGCAGCTGAATCTCAGCGACTATTGAATGAAAACTTTAGTATGTTCGTCCGGACTTTTCTGCCGCGTATACCGCAGCCTGATGCGGATGCCATCGAAAATTTAAGCATGGCGGTAATTGTCGACCAAAAACGCTTAGGGGGCGGCGCCCACTCGACCTTAGGGACCATTACCGATATCTCTCCCATCCTTCGTCTCCTTTTTTCCCGCGCAGGTCAGCCTTATATCGGCGAGGCCTACATGTTCTCATTTAATGATCCGCAGGGCATGTGTCAGGAATGCAATGGAATTGGCCGCAAGCTGCGTGTGGATATGGATAAAGCCATCGACATGTCCAAATCATTAAATGAAGGGGCCATCATGCTCCCTGATTATAAAGTGGGCAGCTGGGAATGGAATATGCTAGTAGATTCCGGATCCTATGATATTAACAAAAAGCTAAGTGATTATTCTAAGGAGGATCTAGAGGAACTCCTGTATGGAAAAGCCAAAAAAGTTAAGGTACAACTCTCTGGAAATACAATGAATTTGACTGTAGAAGGCGTCATCGAGAAGTTCACAAATAAGTACATCAAACAGGATTTGAAGACGAAATCCGAACGAACACAAAAAGCGGTTGCCCCATACATCACGGAAGGCCCATGCCCAGGCTGCCACGGAGCTCGCCTCAGTCAAAAGGCTCTTAGCTGTAAAATTAACAACTACAATATTGCTGATTTATCTTCTATGGAGGTTGGTCAGCTGATCCCTGTGATTAAGGAAATAAAAGACCCGGCAGCTGCTCCAATGGTGAAAGCAATAACAGAGAGATTACAGCACCTGGTGGATATCGGTCTCGAATATCTTAGTCTTGATCGTGAAACTGACACCTTATCTGGCGGTGAATCCCAGCGTGTCAAAATGGTTAAGCACTTAAGCGGCAGCCTCGTAGATGCTGTGTATATTTTTGATGAGCCAAGTGTAGGCTTACACCCCCGAGATGTACACCGACTCAATGAATTGCTGAAAAAGCTGCGAGACAAAGGAAATACTGTGATTGTGGTTGAGCATGACCCCGACGTTATTCAAGTAGCCGATCATATTATTGATGTAGGTCCATATGCTGGCGACAAGGGCGGCACAATTTTGTACGAAGGTAGTTTTGCTGGTCTGCTCGAGTCTGATACCTTAACAGGCAACCATATGAAGCACTCGATGCCGATTAAAGATCATTTTCGTCAAGCAACAGGCAAGCTATCAGTGGTAAACGCCTCATTACATAACTTAAAAAATGTTAGTGTTGATATTCCAACTGGTGTATTAACGGCAGTAACGGGTGTGGCTGGCTCTGGAAAAAGTACATTAATTAATGATGTATTTCTCCAGCAGCATCCTGATGCAATAGTGATTGACCAAAAAGCAGTCGGTACATCGACCCGCTCCAATCCTGCCACCTATACAGGCATGATGGATGACATACGGAAAGCTTTTGCCGCAGCTAACAAAGTGAAACCTGGTCTATTTAGCTTTAATTCCAAAGGTGCCTGTGAGAACTGCCATGGTCTTGGTGTTGTTTATACTGACCTATCGTTTTTAGAAAATGTCAAAACTCCTTGTGAAGTATGTGGCGGAAAACGTTTCAAAGAAGAGGTATTAGCCTATAAGCTGAATGATAAATCAATCGCAGATGTCTTGGGAATGACCGTTGAACAAGCACTAGCTTTCTTTGATATCAAAAAAGTGGTAACCGTTTTGCAGGCCATGAGTGATGTAGGCTTAAACTATTTGACACTCGGACAGCCATTAAGTACATTATCGGGCGGTGAATGTCAGCGCATCAAGCTAGCAACCGAACTGCACAAAAAAGGAAGCATTTACGTCATGGATGAGCCAACGACGGGATTGCATATGTCAGACATTACTCATCTATTAGACATCATGAATCGACTTGTTGATACTGGAAACACGGTTATCGTCATCGAGCATAACTTAGATATCATCAGAAACGCCGATTGGATTATCGATATGGGACCCGAAGGCGGTAACAAAGGCGGTAAAGTCATATTTGAAGGCATGCCAAAGGAACTATTACATGCAGAACAATCACTGACAAGCAAGTACCTCTATAATTAATTTTCACATTAAACTATGGTCTATTAACATATAAAGCCTAAATTCTTCAATAGAAGGATTGAGAATTTAGGCCTGTTTAATCTATGTTACATAATTGTAAAACAGCGCTTACTGTAATGGGCAGACTGGTTGAAGAAGTGAAGGGTGCGATTCTTCAGCAGGAAGGATCGTTTTCTCTTTTTCAAGAAACGGGAAATCCTCCCTTATTTGGTTTAAATGATCGTGCGAAAAATAATCGGGTGCACTGCGGTCACTTCACTCTTTTATGAGAGTAGCCTTCCTTTTAAACTACCTTTGCACAAAAATGAGCAGCTGCCAGAACAACCACTCACTTGCTTTCCTTCTTATTTAGGTCCATTGCTGCTCGAATAAGAGAAGTAAACGGTTGGATTTATATCATCCATCTTTTTTGTTCTAAAATGCCTCATGTTTTCCCAGTACCTTGCAATAAATGGAATTAATCATTGGAAATTCATATAAAGACAAAGAAAAGTCCATTCTTAATGTGCTATGTGAGCGTCGGGAAACTGATCCGAAACAAGATTTAAGATAATGTTATGTTCAAGAAGTGCCTTTAATCCACATAAAACAATGGTAAAACCGCTTGTTGAATCAATCACATGGTTAACGATTTCGTTTGGATTACCTTTAAATCCTGTGTTACTAATTGTGACCAATGTACCATCTGTCCGTGGTGTGAACACCCACTCCACGTTGGTATCATCATCAAATTGAATGAGGATTCTTCTGTTTGGTTCTAATTGTATGACATCAAGTTCCGCAGTTACGCCATACATCTCCCAATCCCATCGAATACGTTTTCCCTCTTCTAATCTTCCACTGCTTTTGGTAAACCAGAATTTTGTAGTAATAGAAGGATTGATGAAAGCCTCGAAAACCTCTTCAACAGGTTTTCTGATAAGCATTTCGACTTTTGCAATTGATACATCATCCAGATTTGTCATTATGTATTCTCCATTTCTATTTTCACTTTTTTGCACTTCGTCAATCCCTTGATTCAGCAAATATTTTCATCTAGGTCGATACTAATGAAACAGAAAACTTTTATCAGTGGTTTAAATTTTTTTGTATACAGATAACATTTTAATGCTCAGCACGCTTCCGCAATACTTCTAGTTGCTGCTTCCATCCTTGGACATTCCCATTATAGTATTTACGCTGTTCCTCCTCCGGTACTGCAATACTAGAAAAACCATTTTCAATGACTATTTATATTATACACAGAATTATATTTCAAAATTAAAATAGTCAAAACACAATCAGGCAATACCTTCTATTTTGAATGGCAATGGATAAAAAAAGGGGCTGTCTGATAAGTCCCTAAATTAAATAAGGGTGGAAGAAAATCAACAAATTTTCTCCACCCTTATTTTCATCTTTTGAATTTTTCTCTGAAAGTAGCTGGCGGATGCCTGCTACT
>Ga0182742_1001701_pt1 | contig 26920 bp, 25 predicted proteins | sample eDN5th37CBELigMG_FD_128880 | JGI IMG/M metagenome (GOLD analysis project Ga0182742, IMG submission 128880) | Enriched Miracle-Growth compost microbial communities from Emeryville, California, USA - eDNA 5th pass 37_C BE-Lig MG (version 2)... ...
ATGATGGCAAATGGCCTTCATCAACCCCATGAAGGACAAACTCCCCAATTTTTCAATGCCGAATGGCCTTCATCAACCCCATGAAGGACAAACTCCCCAATTTTTCAATGCCGAATGGCCTTCATCAACCCCATGAAGGACAAACTTCCCAATTTTTCAATGCAGAATGGCCTTCATCAACCCCATGAAGGACAAACTCCCCAATTTTTCAATGCCGAATGGCCTTCATCAACCCCATGAAGGCAAACTCCGCTATTATTAAATGCCAAATGGCCTTCACCCCGGCTGCACTCTCCTCTACGCTCCCCTTACATTGTCACCGGATTGGAAGATATTCTCCACCCTGATTCTGTTTTCTTTAAAACAACCTGAACAATTTCATAGGATAAACTCGATCCGACTGGAACCTTAAGATCAAATTGTTTTTCCGATCCTAAATCCCGCATTTGCAGGATCGATGCGCGTTCGTAGTTTAATAGTGAACCGCCATCTGCGTTTGGCTGGGCAAGCCTCCCCTGATGTTCTATGATTCCTGTTGAGTCAATCATGGCTTGAATCGCTCCCTCTGTAAATGCACTTGATAAATAATCTGTAAGCTTGGCAAAAGAGTCTAGATCTATGCCAAGATACCGATAATCCATTTCATTAACAGGAAAGGATTCAATGACCTCCGTTTCCATCTTGCCGCCCATCCCAACGTACACAAACCTCTTATAGGCGTCATTTACTTTTTTTATCAGCAGTTCTTCCCCAAAATCATCATGCTTGGCATAAGGTGCACCTAAGCGGATACTGGAGATCATCTCCTCCAAAACAGATTCGTCAATCAGCTTCTCTTCCCCTCGACGGACTCCGTAAATCAATCCATCTGTCTCTTCAACCACATCCAATGGGAATTCATCCATGAAAACGAAGTCCTTTGCATGGACTTCTATATCAAACAGCAAATGCTTGATCCCTAAATTCTCCCAATAAACATGGATAATATATTCAAAGTTTTCTCCTTCCTCCGTTTTCATGGATATCCCACTTATTAGTTCTCGAGGAAGATTCATTGTTAGATCTCCGTGAGAATCGTAATATTGAAAGTCGTTTTCCTGCTGTTCGGCGGCTGTTATTTTAATTTTTTCCTGCAGCTGGAGAAATTCTTCATACGCTGGTACCGTAATTTTCATAGACAATCCTTGATTAAGGGCTGCTAAAGCGGAATACGGATTCCCAGCCTTTAACCGGGCATCGGCAAGATAATACCAATAATAAGAGGCATCAGGAACCTCTTTTGTTCTTTTCTCATAATAGGCTGCAGCCTTTGAAAAATAAGAATGGTATGACTCAAAGTCTGTCACAAACTGCCCCTGTTCCCACTTCAGCACATCAATCTTAAAAACATCCGAAAGCTCACGATTCCAGATAGCCAGCCTATAAAAATCCTGACTATATATCACATCAAGCTTATGGTATAAAAGCTCAGAAATCTTCTGGAACCCATCTTCATTCCAGGAAAAGATCTCTAAGATATTGCCTGAAGACACCCCCATGTTAGAGCCAAGGAGCAATTCTGGGACATCATCGCCTGTTATATCAGCTGTACTTCCCCAAGCAATTTCAAAGCCTGTTCCTTTGAGATCAGCCGCCGTTTTCCATACACCTTTCTCCATTTGGAAAACTAGAGCCCCAGCCTGATCGGCACGAACTGTAGACTTGTAAAAAACGATTAACTCATTCCTTCCGTCATTATTTATATCCTCTAAGTAATAAGCTTCACAGCCCACCGGCTCATCCGGTACATAAAGAGATGTTCCCGCTGGCAAAAGCCCCTTCACCGTTTGCAGGAGATTATCCTCGATATATTCAGTCCTTTGGGCATGCTTTGGTGCTTCAATTAAGCTAACAGGATCAGGTAAAAAATTGCAGCCCCCCAAGATAAAGGAAAACAAAATTACCCCTATAGAACGAAATTTGTTAATAACGGGACACCTCCAATCCAATAAGCGGCAGGAGGATTTCAACAGTTGTTCCTTCCCCGTCCGTGCTTTTTATATCAATGGTACCATGATGGGCTTTAATAATTTCCTGGCAGATTGCCAGACCCAATCCGGTGCCTGATGCTTTGGATTTGCCTTTATGAAACTTTTCTTTCACTAAATGGAGCTCATCCGCGGGGATTCCGGCCCCAGTATCGGAAACTTCCACGCTGACACAACGGCCATTCAACTCAGCATTAATAGCAATTCTGCCCCCAGCTCGTGTGAATTTTAAGGCATTATCCAGAACATTGATAAATACTTGTTTTAGCCGATTTTTATCCCCAGTCATTTCAAAATCAGCATCACCAGCCCAGCTGAGCACGACTCCTTGCCTTTGGGCACGAGGGGTTAGCTGAGTGATGACCTGAAGAAGCAAGTCCCGCAAAGATAGCTTTTCAAAACAATACTCTGTTTTTCCTGCCGATAAGCTTGCTACATCCAGCAAATCCCCTAACATGGTCGACAGGCGTTCACTTTCATTGGAGATAATCTTCAGGCCCTCTTTAAACAATTTATCATCGGACATGGCATGAAGGGTAATTGCCCACCCTTTCACTGAGGTTAAAGGTGTCCGTAATTCATGCGAGACTGAAGCGATGAACTCATTCTTCAGACGTTCATGCTTTTCCACCTGTTCGGCCATATAATTTAAAGTATCGGCTAGTTTCCCCAGCTCATCTTCTCTTTCTTTTGCTATTCGTACAAAAAATTTTCCTGCAGCCATTTGTTCGGCTGCCCTTGTCATCCCACCCAGTGGCTTCGTAATTGTTCCCGCAAGGAAATAGCTGATGGCTGCAGCAATCAGAATTACAAGGATTCCTATCCCTGCTAATATGAATGAATTCTGTTTAAAAATCACATTGACCCGTTCCAGCGATGTGATCATGCGAATGGCGCCAAAAAGGTGTTCATCCGCCATAATCGGCTGACTGACGGCCATCACTTTCTCCTTACCCATGCTCCCTTTAAATACTCCAGTCTCACCGCCCAAAGCAATCAAAACATCGTCGGGCACCTGATCATATTTCCCATCATAATCATGTGTATCCGCAATTACATCCCCATGTACATTGATGATCTGCACCTGGGCGTTCATTAAAAATTGATAGCTTTGCAGGAGGACTGATGCTTGATCCTCCAGTGAACCTTCTAAAATCTCCCGCTTATAAAAAGAAGAAAAAACGGTTCCCTGATCTCTTAAGGTCTGCTTAATCCCTTCCAGATAATAAGAGCGTAAGGCAAACAGAATAATACTCTCAAACAGAATAACGGTTATAACAATGAGCAATAAATAACTCCTGCTCAAACGGCGTTTAATCCCTGTATTCATTCGGTCTCCCTTTCCTGAAAACAGTAGCCAAATCCCCACATTGTTTTCAGGTAAGCTGGTTTTGACGGATTATCCTCTATTTTTTCACGAAGCCTGCGGATATGAACGTCAACCGTTTTCGGATCACCAAAATAATCGGTTCCCCAAATTTTATCAAGGAGCTCATTTCTCGTAATCGGCTCGTTCATTCTTTGGAAAAATAGTTTCATCATCTGATACTCTCTGGCCGTAAGTTTTATTAGATTGTCAGATTTATAGACTCGCTGCATTTTCATGTCTAAACGAAAAGGCCCTGCTCTCAGTTCTTGATCTTTAGCTATGGAAGGCACCTGTAATGTTCTTCTTAAAACAGAACGAACTCTGGCCACTAATTCAAGCGGATTAAAGGGTTTGACAATATAGTCATCTGCTCCCATTTCAAGCCCCATAATTTTATCCATATCCTGTCCGCGGGCTGAAAGGATAATGATTGGCAAATAGGAATTAATCTCCCTTACTCGCAGACAAATATCCAGTCCCTCCATATCTGGAAGCATAAGATCAAGAATGATCAAATCTGGGTGGTCACTTTTCACCGCCTCAATAGCTGTTTTTCCATCAACAGCTTCAATGACCTCAAAATTGGACCTGCTTAAATTAAACATAATCAGTTTTCTTATCGGCCCCTCATCTTCCACAACCAAAATCTTTCCTTCCGTCAATACCCCTTCACCTCGTAATTTACCTGCCGTATTTTTGAGTTCTAAGCTGATTATAATAAATTGGAGGAACATTTAGAATATATATAAAAATAAAACCCCTCAAAATAATGCAGGGATTAAACAGCTAAAGGATTTATGTTTGCTAGATCACTTCTTTGCCATAAAGTCTTTGGTATGATATTCTGTGAAAATACTACGTCTAAAGGTGAGAAGATATGAAAATTGTGATTAATGAAGGTGCCCTCCAATGGTTTAAGAATGAGGTTGGATTAAAAAAAGGCGACATGGTGAAGTTCTATTCGAAAATTTATGGGAGCAGTCCTGTGCAGGAAAACTTCGCTCTTGCGTTTACTGTTGACAATGATCCGGTTGACATGAAAGTTATAACAGAAGCGGATGGAATCACTTTTTATGTAGAAGAAAATGATCTTTGGTTCTTTAATGGACATGATTTATATGTGGGGTATAATGAAAAAATGGATGAGGTTGAGTATTCTTATAAGAAGCCTTAAAAACCTAGGGCGGTTTTAATACCTCATTAATCGAAATGACCGCCCACCATGCTTATTTTCTAAATTCTTCGGCAAGCAGCTGCCAATCCTCAATAAATTTTGTCCATAAATTAGGCCGTCTTCTGACTGCAAGCGGATGGTAGGCAGCTGCTGTCTGAAATCCCCGTATTTGATGCCAAGAACCGCGCAAGGTTTTCACTTCAGCCTCTTGATCCTGGAAAAAGGACTGAACGGCCACGTTACCCAGTACAAAAATAAGTTTAGGTTTTTTCTCTTCAATTTGTTCATATAAATGCTTCATACAAATTTGCCTTGTTTGTTCTTTTTCATATTTTTTAACTGGCCTTCGTTTTAAAATATAGGTGACATATAGATCATCGCTGCTTATCCCTGCTTCATTGGCTGCCTTTTGCAAGGTTTGTCGCGTCCCGCAAATAAAGGGATTTCCTTCACAGTCCTCACGCGCCCCTGGATTATCTAGAATAATCATAATGGGAGCTTTGGGATTTCCTTCACCCCAGACCATCCGAGTTCCCTGTTCATAAAGCCCGCAGTCGCGGCAATCTTTGAAATTATCTGGCGTCGGCTCCTCTGGCCACATAACCGGGCAAAAATCTGACATATTTTCAACTCCCGTCTGCTGGTTCAACACAAATTAGGAACACAGCAGTCTAAATATTATTAGCTAGTAACCTTCATTCTTTATCAAAGGTATTTTCCACCTATTTCAAAAAAATATTAATTATATTTTCTCGAAAAAATTCAGACAAAATATATTCTGATCTAAGCTTTCATAAAATAACTAAGACTACACAATGAAAGGTGGTTTGACGAAAATAAGACAGAAACTGTTTGCCCTCACTCTGTTTCTTGTTTTATGCAGTTTGCTCATTGCCGCCTGTTCCTCCCAATCTTCAACAGAAAAATTCCCCGATAAGCCTATACAAATGATTGTTTCCTATGCGCCTGGTGCTGCAACCGATACCCAGGCAAGAATTATTGCAAAATATGCACAAAAATATTTAGGCCAGGAAGTAGTGATTGTCAATAAGCCAGGCGGCGGCGGTCAGGTTGGCTGGAACTTCTTCTCATCAGTCGAGCCAGATGGGTATATCTTAAGCGCCTACAATCTGCCGCATATTATTACACAGCCATTGGTTGGCGACACCTCTTATAAACTTGATACCTTTGAACCGATTGTCAATTGGGGCAAAGATCCGACGGTTTTTGCCGTTACACCAGATAGTGATATATCAAGTCTGGACGATTTAATCCAGAAAGCCAAACAAGCACCAGACCAAATTACAATTGGAAATGCAGGTAAATTTGTAGGCCAGCATATGGCCATCTTGCTTCTAGAAAATTCTGCCGATATTCAATTGCAGGATATCCCGTTTAAAGGGGCATCTGAAGCTATCGCATCCCTATTAGGAAAGCATACCGATGTTGTTTCAGGCAATCTTTCAGATATGTATCGTCTTGGAGACGAGGTTAAAATGTTAGCCATTGCTTCAAAGGAACGTCACCCATTCGCTCCAGATGTGCCAACCTTTGCAGAGCTTGGCTACCCGGATGTCGTAATGAGTACGGACCGAGGGATTGCGGCTGTAAAGGGAACACCGGAGGAAATCATTAAGAAGCTGGAAAAAGCATTTTTAGAACTGCTTAATGATGAAGAATTTTTAGCAGATATGGAAAAAGCCGGATCAGATATGCTTATTTTAGACCGCGAAAGTGTTTTAAAGGAATTTGAGACAAGAAATGAATTATATCGCGAACTTTTTGAAAAAATTAAGATTGAGTAAACAGAAAAAAGGGCGATATAATTTCGCCCTGTTTCTTTTAAAAAAACTTTGTCATAAATAAGGTTAAAAATGTCGGAAGCGGAACCTTTACAAGCCCGGTAAATATCACGTACATAAAGATGGTAAAGGAGATGGAGACAAACATGATGTTTGGCAGTGAATGAGTCTTTTTCTTTCGCTGCCAGTACACATAAAGGGAAACGGTTAACATTAGGAGTAAAACCTGTACGTAAAATCCGATGAGGTTTGTCAGGAAACTAATCATACATATTAAGAAAAGGACAACCAGTTGCGACAGATCCATGCGGATATTTTTAAACACGGTTTCTTCCTTTGGCCTGAAGGCAAACTGAATAAAATGCATAGCTGTCAGCAGCAGCATAAGTCCAGCGGTAATTTGCGGGAAGATCCCCTGCTCAAAGTCCATTGCAAGGACATACATCATTATAATGAATGAGCCAATAACCATTGGCAGCCATCCTAGGGCTTTTGCAGAGACCAAGTTAGACAAAGTAAAGCTATTTTTCCTTCTTTCCTGTTTTAATCCCTTCTTATATGATTGCCAAATTGCATAGGCAATCGTAACGGCAATCAAACCGATTAACGAAAGATTCCAGGCACCCGTGAAAAACAGCTGAACAACAGATCCATTTGCTTCCCCAACACGCAACCCTTGAAGCAGCCCTTCTTCAGCAATAGGCCCCAAAATAAACCCTAAGGCAATTGGAGCTGGAGAAAACCCAAACTTTTGCAGAATGTACATAGCTGCACCAATAATGACCATCGAGTAAATATCAAAGAGACTATTCTGAGTCGCGTAGGCCCCAATGATACAAAAGGATAGAATGATTGGTGCAAGGAAATGTTCAGGGATATAGCTAAGCTTTGTCAAAAAGCGAATCATCGCCAACCCAATGATTAATAATAGAAACTGCGCTATAATCATCCCAATGAAAAAGGTATAGACAACAGGTGCATTTTCAACAAACAAGCTGCGTCCTGGCCAGATCCCATGAATAAGTAATCCCCCTAAAAAAATCGCAGCAGTCGGTGAACCAGGAATACCTAAGGATAGCAAGGGGATAAGCGATCCTCCAACCATCGCATTGTTGGCGCTTTCAGAGGCAATAATTCCCTCTTTATTTCCTTTGCCAAATTGATCTTTATTTTTACTAAAGCGTTTTGCCTCATTGTAGGCTAAAATACTGGCAATATTTCCGCCGGCTCCTGGGATGACACCTACTATACTCCCAACAATACTGCCAATCGTTACAGATTTAGGTTTGCGCAAAATATCACCAAACGAGCCTTTGATTGAAGATTTTGATTGAGGATAAGAAATTTGCGCCTTTTCCCCCTTTTTAGAAAGATTTTCAATTAACCTGAGAGCCTGAGGAAACGCAAAAAGTCCAATCAATACAGCTACCACATGAAGTCCGCCTACCAAGGAATCCATTCCAAACGTAAATCTGGTTAAACCTGTAAACGAGCTAATTCCAATGAAGGAAATCAGAATACCTAGACATCCCCCTATCATTTCCTTCGTAATGGCACCTTCGGAAATGGCTGCAATAACGGTGATGCCAAAAATCGCGATCCAGAAATTTTCTGAGGGTCCGAATTGCAGCGAAAATTTCACAAAAATGGGAGAAAAAAAGATCAGCATTGCCATTCCGAATAATCCGCCAACAGCTGAAGCAATCGTTGACAGCTCTAATGCCTTAGTTGCCTTCCCTTGCTGTGCCATCGGATATCCGTCAAATGTGGTTGCGACAGAGGCCGGAGCCCCGGGAACATTAAACATAATGGCAGGGATTGATCCCCCATACACACTTCCGCAATAAATTCCGCCCAAAAGCATGAGCCCATCCACAGGAGGAAGAGCAAATGTAAAAGGTATACATAAGGCTACACCCATGGTTGGTGTTAAGCCTGGAAGGGCACCAACAACAATTCCAAGCAATACCCCGACTATTAATATCAGTAAATGATGAAATTCAAGAAGCTGTAAAAACTCAAACACATCCCCACCTCCGAACGGTTTCAGAGTAAGGTATTCACAGCAATCTCCATTTGTGCCTAGTTATCCCCTTTATTACCAAAGTTAGGAAATCCGCCCACCTAACTTTTTTATCCAAATTTTACAAACATAAAAATATCTTTACAAGAAAAACTAGTAAAGGATGAAAAATGATGAAGGAGCGTAGATGAGATGGGAATTCTAAGCGGTAAACCCCAGGACGAGCCATTGCATTCCGGCGAAGTGTTTAACCTTTGGTCCCACTTATATGCAGCAAAGGGCTATCTCGTAACACTGCAAATCTTAATTAATCATACAGGGGATCATGACTTAAAAGTCTTATTAGAAGATTTATTAGAAAATTGTATTCAGCAGGAGGAACAGCAAACTGAAGCAATTTTAAAAACAAATGGCATTCGCCTCCCTCCAGCGCCTCCAGGGAGACCTGATGTACAAGTAGAAGACATTCCTGCTGGTGCCCGTTTTAATGACCCGGAAATAGCTTCCCTTGTCCAGAAGGAATTAATGACTGGAAAGATTATGTGCAGCTATATCATGGGTATATCCATTCGGGAGGACATTGCTGAAATGTTTGGGGAGTTTCATGTACAAAAAGCAGAGTATGAGGCAAAATTATTAAAGCTTTCAAAGGAAAAGGGATGGCTTGTTCCTCCTCCTATCAACCTTAAATAGAAAAATTTGTTGGATTGGAAGTGTCAGTTTAGTGGCAGCGAAGAAAAATAAAGGAATGATGATTACCGCCATTGGCTCAATTCCCCTCATAATGACACTGGGGAATTCAATGCTCATACCTATTTTACCGCAGATGAAGTCAACTTTACATCTCTCACAGCTGCAAACAAGTCTAACCATAACCGTTTTTTCCATTGCAGCCGCTATTTTCATTCCCATCTTAGGTTATTTATCCGATAGATTTTCAAGAAAAATCATTATCTTGCCCGCTCTTATTCTCTATGGCATCGGAGGACTTTTAGCGGGATTTGGTGCCTCTGCTCTATCCCATTCGTATGTTTGGATCTTAATTGGCAGGACACTTCAGGGAATTGGCGCTGCAGGAACTGCTCCTATTGCAATGGCATTAACCGGGGACCTTTTTAAAGGCGGGGAACAAAGCAGAGTTTTAGGAATTGTAGAGGCATCCAATGGACTTGGGAAAGTATTATCTCCTATTCTTGGTTCGCTGCTTGGTCTACTTGCATGGTTTGCTGTTTTTTATGCCTTCCCGGCCATTTGTCTTGTATCCATTCTCTTGACATGGATTTTCATTAAAGAAAAGAGGAACCGCCAGGCACCTCCTCCTTTTGGAAAATATGTAAGGGGGTTATTAAGTGTATTTAAGCATGAAGGCCGGTGGCTATTTACAACCTACTTAGCAGGAGCTACCTGTTTATTTACGCTATTTGGGATTCTTTTTTACCTTTCAGATATGCTTGAAAAGGAATATAACATCGATGGCGTTGGAAAAGGATTTATTTTGGCTATCCCGCTGCTTGTAATGGGGACAACTTCTTATATAACAGGCAGTAAAATTGGGAAAAATCTAGTAACAATGAAAACACTGATTGTCCTGGGTTTTATGTTAATGACTATATCCTATGGTTTGCTTACTCTTTTTGATAAACTCGTGCCCTTTTTAATTGTTTTATCCATCAGCAGCGTTGGAACAGGACTTGTCTTGCCATGTATCAATAGCCTTATTACCGGTTCGGTTGGAAAAGAACGAAGGGGTTTTGTCACGTCATTATATGGATCTGTTCGTTTTATTGGCGTTGCGGTCGGACCGCCTATTTTTACCAGATTAATGGATTGGTCAAAGGTTGGAATGTTTATCTCACTATCCGCTTTAACCTTATTAGTCGCCCTACTTGCTTTAACTTTGATTCATGTTAAAGACAAGAAAGGCGAAAAAGGCAAAGTTGCCTTTCGCTACAACTACGTGTGAGGGTTATTTTTTCCTCCATCCAAGTGTATACGACTGGCTGAAATTCAATCCGCATATCACATCAACCATCTTAGTGGAAATCCATTGGCTGATAAATGCCTGTATGAGGATTTCCCAGCTGATAATAAAAGCGGTTAGCAGGAAGATGCAAAAGTTGATCCAAAAAAGGGGCTTTCCAGGAAGTATATTTTTATGAGTAGCAATAACCAGGGCAATCACACCTACACCGCCGTTGGAAACTCGTTCTCTCATTAATATCCCCACACCAGTTCCAAGGAGTACGGAACCGATCAATAGATCAATCCATACATTCCCCAGCGGTGTTGGAATCAAATTTTGAAAGATATATATGGCGTAAGAGGTTACCGATATCGCCAGCATCGTCCAAATGGCAAAGCGGTTGCCCAAGTATTTAATTCCAACAACCAGCATCGAAAAATTCATTAGCCAGAGGCCGAAGCCCATGTGAATATGAAAGAAGTGATTTAATAAAACAGCTAAACCTCCAGCACCGCCGGATGGAATAGCGTGTGGAAACAAAAATAGTCCCATTCCTAAGCCTTGTATTGTCCCACCTGCTATTACTAAACCATTTTTTCGTAAAAATCGATTCATTTTACCCATCCCTGCTTTGGCTAGCCGTTTTTATTAAAGTCTAATAGACCAAGCTTACTTTACATCTTTATTCTTGTCCTGGAGAGAATATGTTTTGATTACTTATAGAAAGTTACATAACAATAAAAAATAGGTGTATGCGAATGAGTAGTGAAATTATTTCAAATGAAAACCTGGTAATTATTGTAACAGCAATCATTGTTGGAACAATTGCCCGATTAACAACCATTAAAGCCGATATTAGGCAGTATCCCAGTTATCCAAATGGATATATGATCAATCTATTTACAGGATTTATCGCGTCAGCTCTTGGGGCCGTTGCAATCCCCGCATTAATGGCAAAAGACTTTGTGGCGGTTACATTTTTGACAATTGCTATTCAGCAATTCAGAGATGTTCGAAAATCGGAAAAAGAAAGTTTGAAGGAGCTGGAAAAGACGGAATACACCTTCCGCGGGGATGCCTATATTGATGGAATTTCCAAAACCTTTGAAGCCCGCAATTATATTTCACTTATTGTCTCTTTATTTACAGCAATTACGATGCGAATTGTCAGCAGCGATGTTCAGTTAATTAATATTATCTCTGGAGCTATTGCAGGATTTATTACTTTGTACCTCCTAAAGAGATTTTCGAAAGGAAAAATGATTGGTGATATTGCTCAGGTATATCAAGGAAAAATTGAAATTAGAGATTCTGACCTTTATGTAGACGGTATGTACGTAACCAATTTATTAGGCTCTGAGCATGCATCAGAACTATTTGAAAGAGAAGGACTCGCTGTTGTCATCAAACCGAATGAGGATCGATTCAGTATTACTTTGGATAACTATGGCCAGAGACAGGCGGCATTATTTGAAGCAACGAGGGCATTGGGCCTCAAACGGTATCACTTCATCAGAAAAGACTTTGAGAAAAGAAGAATTGTGATTGCAATGGTCCCTATTGTTCCCAACATTGACCGGTTTATAGATGTTGTCAAACAAACCCCGCTCCTTGAAAGCACGAAAAAGAGCCAAGATGTCCTTGATACAAACATGGCAGGGAGGAAATAAATATGCCGAGAAATATAGAAGGCAAATATCAATACGACATTGTTGCCATTGTTACTCAAAATAAAGATCGGATTTTAGGCGGAAGACAGCTGACATTGCTTGCACAAAATGAGGAAGAACAAAAGGCAATGGCGGAAGAAGTGGCATTAACCATGAAGGCCAGCGTGGTGAAAGTTAAATTCGGCGATTACTTTGTCATTCGAATGCTATAAAATATTTTATTTTCGGTTCAAACTTTTATCAATGTTTCTCTTACACGTTAAAGCGCTGGGGGCTTGTCCCCCAGCGCTTTAACGCTGTACATGATTGGGGGCATGTCCCCCAATGGATTAATGTGTTACAGCGTTGATTTACTCATCTTTTTTTGTGAGGTCAACTCTTGGCGGTGTCAGTTCTTCAGAGGCTTCGGTTTGGTACTGGAGCTGGCCGGTACGGTATCCCGCACGCTGTTCATTGTCATTAATAACATTATTTTTAACATATTTGTGAAAGAAGTACTCGAATACAGCTGTGCCTGCTGCAGCTATTAATGACATGAAAAAAAGATTATCTGCAAAATAGAGGCTATAGCTCAGCAGCCAAATGATTCCTAAGGCCATTGCAAAATCTACGATTGTTGCAATAATATTGCTTGTTTTCGGAAGAATGAGCAAATCACCAATGATGTAAGAGGTAATGCCTAATGCTAATGAGATTAAAAAGACTGCCCCAAAAGCCATGCCGAAAAACAGACCCAATACGACAGATAAAAGGACCAAGCAAGCCAGAAACTTGATAATGATCGCATAGAAATGTTTCATTATGTTCATCTCCTTTAGTACTTAATTTGCGTCTGCTTGAGGTTTCCTATGCATTTAATAAATTGAATAATAAACAAAAAAATAGAACCGATTAAACGGTTCCATACATTGACTAACTGCTTTTCACCCCATAAAGAATACAGGCCACCCCGCCAAATATCCAAATCAGTTTTTTGAAAGAAACATTTTCTGCAATCCCGAAAAGACCAATGGTTGTCGTAATGACCAAAACAATTGGACCGATTAAAGCAAGAGAGCTATTTACAACCAGGGCTTTTTCAACATCGTTGTATTTTAAAATCAAAAAAGCAACGAATATTTCCAGGCTTCCAGATAAAAAGCGCAAAAAAGCCATTCCCATTATTGCCTTTTCTAAATAATGAAACATAAAATGATCCTCCCAAACAGTTTGCTGATTAATATATATGCAGCATTCTGTCTAAGAAGGACAAGTTGATGTAAAAAGTGGTTCTTGTTCTACTTCTCCTTTCCCTTTCCTTCAGGCTTTTCGCTCATTGTTCGGTATAATTGCGTTTCCATACTTCCTTGGACAATGTTTTCCAGAAAAAACTCACCAATCAATTTCAAATACTCATCATCATCAAACATTTTTTTGTTCTGCAATTCCATTTCTGCAAGACCTTCATAAGTAGATATAAGTGCGTATGTATGGTCTTTTCCAGTGATGGGGGTTAGGATATCTACCTTATGATTGTAATTTTCATTTCGATATTTTTTAATTTCCTGTAAGTTTGTGATTCCCTCTTTAAATTTATCTTGTTTAATATCAAAGGTTTGATACAAAATCACAGACATTGTTATATGCCCTCCTAAGAAGCTTTCAATTATTATTTTCTAATTTCTAACCATCTATTCATTTTAAATAAGTGGTACAACCCCCAGAGGCTGAATAGAATTGTACAAACCTAACATAGAAAGGAATGTCCTAATGGGTGTCTTTTTTGGTTACATATTTCTCGGTCTTACCCTTGCAGCACCGATTGGGCCAGTAAATGCTGCTCAATTGGATAAAGGAATAAAGAGCGGCTTTTTTCACGCTTGGCTAGTCGGCTTAGGTGCGATGCTTGCAGATGTCATTTACATGGTTGCGGTATTTCTTGGCGTTGTACAATTTCTCGAAATTCCGATTGTGAAGACCTTTTTATGGTCTTTTGGCTTTTTTGTTCTTGTTTATACCGGTATTGAAAGCATCATAAGTGCTGGAAAAATTGTTTCAAATAATAGAGGAAGCAGTGACACATCAATAAAATCCTTTTTTTCCGGTTTTTTTATATCCATCTCTAATCCATTAACCATACTGTTTTGGCTGGGGATTTACGGTTCGGTTTTAGCGAAAACGTCTTCCGAATATGACCAAGTCCATTTACTTGCATATAGCCTGGCCATCATCATTGGATTATTAATGTGGGATATTGCGATGGCTAGTGTGGCAAGCAGCTTTAGAAGATTTTTGTCGGCAAAAATCCTTGCAGGGATCTCTATTTTTTCAGGGATTTCCTTAATCGGCTTTGGATGCTATTTTGGCTATCAAGCAGTCCTCATTCTATTCTTTTAGCTAAAAACTCCACTTTTAAACAAGTGGAGTTTATGCTTCTCTTAGGTTAAAGCTCGCTTTTTTCTTTCTTTTCTTCACAAAATGCATAATCACTAGCACAACAATAACCAACCCGACAAAGCCAATGCTGACAAAAAATCCCGGACGGCTAGACTTCTCTAAGAGTGTTCCACTGATAGCCAGCAAGATTAAAGCCATACCTGTAAATCGTTTGGCATGATCAAATCCAGTTGCCTCAATAAGCTTTGGAAACGATATTAGGATAAAAAGCCAATTATACAGAAGCATGAGTCCGGCAGCTGTCGTAATGTATTCGTAGACGCTATTAGGCATCACCAATGCCAGGACAATTGATGTAATCAGCCCGCAAATTGTCAGCCCTAAAGCAAGCGGAGGTACCTTCACCTTTCCTTTTTTAGAAAAAATTTTCGGTGCGTCTCCATCCTCCGACAAAGTAACAATCATACTTGTTACGGCAAATAATGAGGCGGCCATTGTTGAAAATCCGGCTATAATAATCCCCCCGTTAAATACGTGAGGAAAGAAATTCAGATGATATTTGTCAAGAGCAATGACAAACGGACTTTCCTCTGTATTGAATAAATTGATAGCAGCTAAGCCTGTGGCAAGCAGCAATGATATTAAATAAATTGTGGTTAAAATAATTAACATCACTGACCCAGATTTGCGCACATCCTCCTTGTTTTTCAAACGTGTCGCCAAAATCCCCATAATCTCAATTCCGCCAAATGCATAAAACCCAAAGATGAGGGACGACCATAAACCTTTCCACCCATTCGGAAAAAATTCACTCATCTGCAATGACATATTAAAGTCTTTACTGCTCCCGCCAAACTTGCCAAACAAAACAAAAATAGCTAAAACGATAAACATAAAAATAGCGGCAATTTTTATCACGGCAAATATATTTTGAGCTCTTTCAAAGCCTTTTGTACCGATGACTACGACAAGAACTCCTAAGGCAGCGTAAATGGCGGAAAATACCCAAAGAGGAACATTAGGAAACCAAAATCTTGAAAGTATCGATAAGGCAGTTAGCTGACTCCCCGTAATGAGCATTTCAGAAAACCAATACACCCACCCGCTGCTGAAACCTGCCCAATTGCCATACGCTTTTTTCGCATAAGACCGGAAAGAACCCTTTTGCGGGTCCTTAGCTGACATTTTTCCTAGTGCATCAAAAACTAGGTAGGTACCCAATGCAGCAAGTATAAAGGAGATGAGCATGGATGGGCCTGTCATCTTAATGCCAATACCCGAGCCTAGAAAATACCCTGTGCCAATGATACAGCCAACACCAATAAGAGAAAGCTGCCACCATGCCAGTTTCTTTTCACTATTCTTGCCACCCGATTCTGCAGCCCTTGCTGGTATCTCCATTAAGACCCCCCCTTTCCAATTCCAAATTATTATTAGCGGAAGCCACTGAATTGATGTATGTCAAAACCTTTTGAACTTTACTAGGAATAATTCAAATTCATCCGTTCCAAAATAACATCAGCTTCATATAAAGGGGGATGCATGTGACTCAACAATGTTTTTACTGCAGCGGCCAGACAGAGGAAAGGGATTTTCATCAAGTATCATTTAGGGTTTCCGATACGGATCGCGATGAAATCCTTTGCGGGGAATGCTATAAAGAATGGCTCGAGGGAATAAAAGACTAAAAGGGTGTCACAGCTGTGGCACCCTTTTTTAACTAAAATTGATTATCGGGATGTAAATTATTTTGCATATATTCCTGTACTTTTACAATCTGTTCCACGGTTGCTAACTCTGTCTTGTACCAGCCTTTTTCATCCATCATTTTATATAGCTTGTATTGATTATCATTAGCATTAGTAAAGCATTGCTGATAAATATTCCTAAGATCCTGATGGCTTGTTTCCATCATCGTATGGCTGATGCTATTTATGCGCCCCTTCTCTAACTCCAGGCAGAGCTGGACCATTTCGCGGTCTGTTAATCCGCGGCCTTCGATATTATTAGGCATACCGTACCTCCTAAAAAATTATTGAATCATTTTTGAGCGGTTAAAATATTGCGCTAAATCAGCTATTTTTAATTGATGGCTTTCTGCAAGCTGTTCAAGTGATGTTCTTAGCTCCTGGTTCTCACATTGAGAAGCGCACCAATTCATTGTTTTGGCGATGATTTCTTCTGCTCGGATTTGGTCTTCAATAAATGCCAGTTCTTTAGTAGTAAGTTGATTCACAATCATTCACCCCCTGAGTCGGATATGTAAAATTAGTATTTATTGCAATCTGATTTTTTATCCTCAAACCGCCCACACTTTGAAGGCAAGCGCACATAGTATAAACTATCCAAACTTTAAGGAGGTGCTTTTTAATGAGTGCTGGACACGGAGGCGGATTTGCCTTATTGGTTGTGTTGTTTATTCTTTTGATTATTGTGGGCACTGCTTATATAGGGGGCTACGGTTACGGCGGCGGCTATGGTTATGGCGGGGGATTCTGGTAAACCCCTGAATAGAGGTTGTTAACACCTTTTTAGCAGTTAAGAAACACCATCTTAAAGTAAAACCTTTGATAGTGAAAAAACAGACCTGCCGATTACTGGCAGGTCTGTTGTCATGATATTATATTTTCATTACTCCGCCTGTGCTTGCAGATGTAACAAGTTTAGAATAACGGGCTAAATAGCCTTTTTTCACTTTTGATTCAAAGCCTTTCCATCCAGCTTTGCGTTTTTCAAATTCCTCATCGGAAATTTCTAAATTAATCGTGCGATTATTCAAATCAAGCTCTATCATATCGCCATCTTGAACAAAAGCAATTGGACCGCCTTCTGCAGCTTCCGGTGAAATATGCCCGATGGAAATTCCTCTAGAAGCGCCTGAGAAACGTCCATCCGTAATTAAGCCAACTTTTGCTCCTAAGCCGCGGCCAACAATCTGTGATGTTGGAGCAAGCATTTCCGGCATCCCTGGTCCGCCCTTAGGTCCTTCATAGCGGATAACTACGACATGACCTTCTTGTACCTTTCCAGTAATGATGCCCGAAAGAGCATCCTCTTGAGAATCAAAGCAAATCGCCGGACCTCTTAGATAACCGCCAACTTCGGGATCCACTGCACCAACTTTAATAATAGAACCGTCTGGTGCAAGATTACCGAATAATACAGCTAGGCCACCCTTTTCAGAGTGCGGGTTTTCTAATGGATGAATGACATCCGTATCTAAAATTTCACTTCCAGCTACTGTTTCAGCAATTGTTTTTCCGGAAACAGATAAGCAATCCCCTTTGAACGCGCCAGGCTTTTTAAGAAGTTCATTGATGATGGCACTCACGCCGCCCGCATTATGAACATCTTCAATATGATAATCAGATGCCGGGGCAATTTTTGCCAAATGCGGCACGCGGGTAGCGATTTCATTTATTCTTTCTAAAGGATAGTCAATTTCCGCTTCATGAGCCAATGCTAATGTATGAAGAACGGTGTTTGTTGAACCGCCCATTGCCATATCTAGGGCAAATGCATTATCGATTGCATCGATTGTAACAATATCACGAGGCTTGATATCCTTTTTAATCAATTCCATTAACTGTTTCGCTGACTTTTTAACAAAATCCTTGCGTTCCTCTGCAACAGCCAAAATTGTACCGTTTCCAGGAAGAGCAAGACCAAGTCCTTCAGCAAGACAGTTCATTGAGTTTGCTGTAAACATGCCTGAACAAGATCCGCATGTCGGACAAGCAACCTGCTCAATTTCTTCTAACCGAGCTTCGTCAATCTGTCCGGACTGATATGCCCCTACTCCTTCAAATACAGATGATAAGGAAAGAGCATTACCTTCACTGTCTCTTCCAGCCTTCATTGGGCCGCCGCTGACAAAGATAGTTGGAATGTTTACCCTTAGTGCAGCCATCATCATTCCAGGTGTGATTTTATCACAGTTTGGAATACATACCATTCCATCAAACCAGTGTGCAGAAACAACGGTTTCAATGGAGTCAGCGATAATTTCACGGCTTGGAAGAGAGTATCTCATTCCAATATGGCCCATCGCAATTCCATCATCAACCCCGATTGTATTCATTTCAAACGGCACACCGCCAGCTTCACGGATTGCTTGCTTAACAATTTTGCCAAATTCCTGTAAATGAACGTGGCCTGGGACAATATCAATATATGAATTGACAACCGCAATAAACGGCTTGCCAAAATCCTCATCTTTTACACCAGCTGCTCGAAGCAAACTTCTGTGTGGTGCCCGATCAACACCTTGTTTTATCATATCACTGCGCATTTCAGCCATGATAAACAACCCCCTCCACATTCAAAATTTAATAGAAATTTTATACGTTTTTCTATTATTATAATATTTTAATAATATTATATATTTAACACCTTTAATTTACTAGTGTAAAGGGAAAAATATGAAAAAAACTGCCGACATTTTGACATGCTCGGCAGTTTTCTCTATTTTTTAGGAAATCCTCTTAATTTCACTAAACATTCCAACATAATTTTTTACCTCATGAACATCATCCTTTACGGAGCTGATGGTCAGCCATTCTAAATAAATCTCGCCGTTTTTGCGTTTATTCCAAATTTCGCCCTGCCAAAAGCCGTACTCTTGGATAGAGTCCCACATCTGCTGATAAAATTCTTGGCCATGCTTGCCCGAACTTAATACGTTCGGCTTTTTCCCGATAACTTCTTTTGCACTAAAGCCTGTAAGTTTTGTAAAAGCTGGATTTACTGTCTCTATCAGCCCATTTCTATCAGTAACAATAATCCCTCCTGCTGTATGATCAACAATGTCAACAGCCATCTGTAATTTTTCCTGATAAAACATCCAGACGACTAATATCAGACTTGCTAATGCAACCATAGCTAGGGACATAAACCCAATGGCGTAGTGCCCTGTTAAATTATATAAGAAGGTAAGCATTAATGGCGGGAAAAAACCGCCAAGCCCGCCCATTGCTGAAACAATTCCATTGACAATGCCGCCCTGTTTAGAAAAATACATTGGCACAAGCTTAAAAATAACCCCGTTGCCGATACCCGCACAAAAGGCAATCGTCAGACAGCCAGCGGTATAGTAAGTGATCGAAGGTGTAAATGCAAGCAAAATGCCTGATAAGGTTAATCCTGCAAAAACAAAAATCAAAATCTTGTAGGAATTAAATTTATCTGCCAGCCATCCTCCTAAAGGACGAATGAAAGTGGTAATCGCAATAAATCCTGCAGTCCTTACCCCTGCATCGACCTTTTCTAGATCAAAATGAGCAACAAGAAAATTAGGAAGATAGATGGTAAACGCAACAAAAGATCCAAAGGTGAGAAAATAAAACAGACTTAAAAACCATAGTTTTTCATTTTTATAAACACTATTTATTTGTTCCATTAACGGCGTATTGACCTTGGACTCCTGTCTGTCGCCAAAAATAAAATTAATAACCGCAAAAGCAAACATAAGGATAAGGAACAGCTGAACAGTCGTTTGCCATCCAACCTGAGTTGCAGCCACTGGGGCAGCAAAAGTAGTAATGGCGGTGCCAATATTGCCAACACCATAAATTCCATTGACAAAACCATGCCGTTCTTTTGGAAAATACTTCGGCAGCGACGTTACTCCTACTGAAAAAATAGCACCGCTCAAACCTAGAAACAGTCCGCCAATTAATAAATCCGTGAAAGTATTTGCTATGCTAATATAATAAATAGGGAAGAGCAACAGTAAAAAGCTAATAAAAAACATTCTTCTTGCCCCAAAGCGATTCGTCCAGTAACCAATTGGAATTCTCAGCAGAGATCCAAGCACCACTGGGATGGCAATGATAAAAGTTAACTGATTCGCGCTAAGGGTAATATCCTCCTTAATAAAAGGCATTAACGCTGACAAAATCACCCAAACCATGAAACAGGCAATTAGACTAATTGTTTGAAGAGGTAATTGCCATGTCTTTAATTTCACAACAATCTTCTCCTTTCGTTCCCTTTAGTTGTCATTTTCAATGAACATCATTCATTGAGCCATTTTAAAGTGAAATATATTTCTATTTGATTGCATCGTAAGAAATTTTCTATGGTTGAAGATGTGAAGAAATTCACATCTTTTTTCTTTGTCATAAAACCTTCACAGTTCGTTTCGGGGGAAAACAAGCCTGCATATGATAAAATAGAAACATATAAAAGCTCGATAAAAGGTAAAGGTGTGATTTAAATGCCTAATGCAATGAAAGCTACTCAATCGATTCAAATAACTGAGCTGCTTCGGATTAAAGAACGGATGATCAATGCTGAAAAAGGCGACTACCTTTTTCAGGAAGGTGAAGATGCAGACGAATTATATTTAGTCTTATCGGGCAAGGTTCAGATCAGCAAAATTAGTTCTGACGGCAGGGAACTGACTTTAAGAATCGTCGGAGAAAATGATATATGCGGGGAATTAACATTATTCACAAGCAGCCCTAAATACCTTCTCAGTGCCCTTGTCATAGAAGAGGGAGAAATCGCTGTCATAAGAAAAGATGCGATTGAAAAACAAATCTTTCAAAACAGCGCATTGGCCTATGAATTTATGAAATGGATGAGCGACCATTTCCGCAAGACGCAAACAAAGTTTCGAGACCTAATGCTTAACGGAAAAAAAGGCGCCCTCTACTCTACCCTGATTAGAATGACTAACAGCTATGGGGTCAAGAAAGACGACGGGATATTAATTGACCTCCCTCTCACCAACCAGGAGCTTGGAAACTTTTGCGGAACCTCCAGAGAGAGCACCAACCGCCTGCTAAACGAATTAAAACGTAAAAACATCATTTCTATTAAAAAAGGCAAAATTACGGTCCATTGTCTGCAGTATTTAAGAGACGAAATTGGCTGTGAAAATTGCCCAGTTGTGTATTGCAGCATCGAATAGAGACCGATCTCCCGGAAGAAAATAATAAAAAATCCTACCCTCATTAAGCTGGCCAGTAATGGCCGGCTTTTTTATTTTTCTACAAAAATATTTTTGTCTATTTTGTGACATTAAAACTGAATGTGAAGTACTTCACTGTAGGTCAATCAACCCTGTTGCTACAGTGAGACTAAAGCAATGACCATTACATTCGATGAAATTTATTCGAATGGCAAAGGAGAGAATACTGTGAAGAAAAAACATTCGCCTTTATACAATCGCTTTAAATACTTTACTCCTATTGAAAAACAATCCAATAACCATAGTCAAACAACACATGAAAATCGTGATTGGGAATATGCGTACCGAAGCAGATGGCAACATGATAAGGTTGTCCGCTCCACCCATGGGGTCAACTGCACTGGTTCCTGCAGCTGGAATATTTACGTGAAGGACGGAATTGTAACCTGGGAAGGCCAGCAGCTTGATTATCCATCTACAGGCCCTGATATGCCTGACTTTGAGCCAAGGGGATGTCCGCGCGGTGCGAGCTTTTCATGGTACATTTACAGCCCGCTTCGCGTTAAATACCCATATGTACGCGGGATATTGCTTAATATGTGGCGCGAGGCTTTAAAGGTAAATGATAACCCGCTGGAGGCCTGGAAAAGCATTGTGGAAAATCCAGGAAAGGCAAAATCCTACAAACAGGCCCGCGGTAAAGGCGGATTAGTTCGCGCCGATTGGGATGAGGTGCTGAAGCTTGTTTCTGCATCTATTCTTTACACGGTTAATAAATATGGACCTGACCGAAATGTCGGTTTTACACCAATTCCAGCGATGTCAATGCTTAGCTATGCCTCTGGCTCACGCTTTATGTCCTTAATTGGCGGTCCAATGCTCAGCTTCTATGACTGGTATGCTGACCTCCCTCCTGCTTCCCCGCAGATCTGGGGTGATCAGACAGATGTGCCTGAGAGCAGTGACTGGTTTAATTCAGGCTATATCATGACATGGGGTTCCAATGTCCCGCAAACACGGACGCCTGATGCTCACTTTTTGGCAGAGGTTCGCTACAGAGGAACTAAGGTTGTCTCAGTCAGCCCCGACTATGCAGAATCAACTAAATTCTCGGATGACTGGATGAAAGTTCGCCAGGGTGCTGACGGTGCACTTGCGATGGCCATGGGCCACGTTATTTTAAAGGAATTTTATGAAGAAAAGCAGCATGACTACTTTATCAATTATTCAAAACAATATACAGATTTCCCATTTGTGGTCACTTTGAAAAAGGACGGAGATGAATTTATTCCTGACCGCTTCCTCAATGCTAAAGATCTTGGCAAGGCAGTAAATCATGGCGAATTTAAGCCAGTCCTTTATAACGACCTGAACAAAAAATTGGTAATCCCGCATGGAACAATGGGTTCAAGATGGGAAGACAAAGCTAAATGGAATTTAAAGCCATTCGATGAGGAAACAGGTGAAAATATTGATCCTAGACTTTCCTTTAAAGGAATTGAAGACGAGATTGTGTCTGTCAAAATCCCGTATTTCTCTCACGAAGGCAATCGTGTGCTCACCCGAAGTGTTCCTATGAAGAAGGTAGAGCTTGATGGAGAAATTTTTTACACGGCAACTGTTTATGACTTAACACTGGCAAACTATGGAGTTGACCGCGGACTTGGCGGTGAAGCTGCCAAATCATTAGATGACGATGTGCCATTTACTCCAGCCTGGCAGGAAAAGATTACAGGCGTGAAAAAGGAGCTTGTTACTAAGATTGCCCGTGAGTTTGCCCAAAATGCGCTTGATACAAATGGACGTTCGATGATTATCGTCGGTGCCGGAATTAACCACTGGTTCAATTCAGATACGATTTACCGTGCTGTATTAAACCTTGTGTTATTTGTTGGTGCCCAAGGAGTCAATGGCGGCGGCTGGGCTCATTATGTGGGCCAGGAAAAACTTCGTCCAGTAGAAGGCTGGCAGACCATTGCTACTGCGAAGGACTGGGGCGGACCAGCAAAATTGCAGAACGGAACCTCCTTCTTCTATTTTACAACCGATCAATGGAGATACGAAGAGCAGCCGGTAAGCGAGCATATTTCGCCAATTTATGAAAAGGCACGCTATGACCATTATGCTGATTACAATGTCATGGCTGCACGATTAGGCTGGCTCCCTTCCTATCCGACTTTCAATCAAAATACAATTGATTTGTACAAAGAGGCGGAAGGTTCGGGTGCAAGCACAGCTGAGGAAGTTGGACAGTATGTAGCGGAAAAATTGAAAACTAGGAAGCTGCAATTTGCCATTGAAGATCCTGATAATCCAATTAACTTCCCTAGAAATCTATTTGTTTGGAGATCTAATTTAATATCGAGTTCTGGTAAAGGCCATGAATATTTCTTAAAGCATTTGCTGGGCACCACTAGCGGCCTTTTAAACGAGGATGGTGACAGCTTAAGGCCAGAAGAAGTGAAATGGACAGACAAAGCAGCTGAAGGAAAGCTTGATTTATTAATTGATTTAGATTTTCGCATGGCTGGAACAGGCTTGTATTCAGACGTCATCCTCCCTGCGGCAACATGGTATGAAAAGCACGATTTAAATAGCACGGATATGCATCCATTTATTCATCCATTCAACCCTGCGATTTCTTCGCCATGGGAAGCCCGGTCTGATTGGGATATCTTCAAATCTATTGCTAAATCAGTATCGGAAATGGCTAGAGACTTAAAACTAGAACCTATGAAAGAGGTAGTTGCGACTCCGCTACTTCACGATACACCTCAGGAAATGGCACAGCCGCTTGGCATCATCAAGGATTGGAGCAAAGGCGAATGTGAACCGATTCCTGGAAAAACAATGCCGCAGATCCATGTGGTCGAAAGAGATTACAAGCTGATCTACGAAAAATGGATCTCTTTAGGCGCGAATGTCAAAAATGCTCCTTATGGCATTAAAGGCATTAATTGGTCTGCTGAAGAGGAATACGAAAAGCTCAAGAAGGTGCTTGGCACTGTCCAAGGCGGTGCCGGAGACGGCTGCCCTAATATTGAAAGTGCGAAAAATGCCTGTGAAGCAGTGCTGACCCTTTCTACTACATCGAATGGCCGCATGGCTGTTAAAGCCTGGGAAGCACTTGAGAAGAAAACCGCCCTAGAGCTTGTTGATCTAGCCGCAGAACGTGAAGAAGAGTGCTTTACGTTTGCACAAATTACAGCGCAGCCTAAAACGGTTATCACCTCTCCTGCTTTTAGCGGCTCTGAAAAAGGCGGGCGGAGATATTCACCATTTACTACAAATGTTGAACGTTTCATACCTTGGCGGACGATTACAGGCAGACAGTCCTTCTATTTGGATCATGAAATGATGCAGGAGTTTGGTGAAGCAATGGCAACGTTCAAGCCGATTTTACAGCAGAAGCCATTTAAGAAAAACCGCCCGGAAGCGGAAGGTAAAGAAATTGTACTAAATTATTTAACTCCGCATAATAAATGGTCCATTCACAGCATGTATTTCGACTCCCAGCCGATGCTGACTCTTTTCAGAGGCGGACCGACTGTTTGGATGAATAAAGATGATGCTGCAGAAGTCGGTGTTGAGGATAATGACTGGATTGAATGCTTCAACCGCAATGGCGTTGTTGTCGCAAGAGCAGTTGTTTCTCACCGAATCCCGCGAGGCATGGCCTTTATGCACCACGCACAAGACCGGCATATCAACGTGCCTGGTACAAAATTAACAAGCAATCGTGGCGGAACGCATAATAGTCCGACAAAAATCTACGTCAAACCGACCCATATGATTGGCGGTTATGCCCAGTTAAGCTATGGCTTTAACTACTATGGACCAACCGGAAACCAGCGTGATGTCAATGTGGTCATCCGTAAACTTAAGGAGGTTGATTGGCTTGAAGATTAAAGCACAAATCGGAATGGTCATGAATTTAGATAAATGCATCGGCTGCCATACATGCAGTGTTACATGTAAAAACACCTGGACAAATCGTCCAGGTGCAGAATATATGTACTTTAATAATGTTGAGACAAAGCCTGGCATCGGATATCCGAAGCGCTGGGAGGATCAGGACCACTATCAGGGGGGATGGATTGTAAAAGACGGCAAGCTGCAATTACGATCAGGATCAAAAACAAATCGTCTTATGCAGTTATTTTATAATCCGAATCTCCCTGAAATTGATGATTACTATGAGCCTTGGACTTATGACTATGAAACATTAACAAATAGCCCGGAAAGAAAGGTTCAGCCCGTTGCCCGGCCAAAGTCGGCCTTAACGGGAGAGTTCATGGATATCCTTTGGGGGCCAAACTGGGAGGACGACCTTGCCGGAGGCCATATTACTGGTTTGCGCGATCCGAATGTTGAAGCGATGGAAAACAAAATCCGCACCGAATTTGAAGAAGTATTTATGATGTATCTGCCTAGAATTTGTGAACACTGTATCAATCCATCCTGTGTTAGTGCCTGTCCCTCTGGCGCGATGTATAAACGGGATGAAGACGGTATTGTTCTAGTTGACCAGAACGCCTGCCGCGCATGGAGACATTGCGTAACTTCCTGCCCGTATAAAAAGGTTTATTTTAACTGGCAGACTAATAAAGCGGAAAAGTGCACTCTTTGCTTCCCGCGGATTGAAGCTGGCCTGCCAACCATTTGTTCAGAAACTTGCGTTGGCCGTATTCGCTATTTAGGCGTCATGCTTTATGATGCCGACAAAGTACAGGAGGCTGCACTGGCAGATGAAAAAGATCTATATCATGCCCAATTAGGCATCTTCCTTGATCCAAATGATCCTGAGGTAGTTAAAGCAGCGAAACAGGAAGGCATCCCAATGGAATTCATTGAAGCTGCTCAAAAATCACCAATCTACAAAATGATTATTGATTGGAAAATTGCGCTGCCGCTTCACCCTGAATACCGGACAATGCCAATGGTTTGGTACATTCCGCCGCTAAGCCCAATCATGAATATGTTTGAAGGCGTTGGCAGTTCTGCTAATGCAGAGGACATCTTCCCTGCCATTGAACAAATGCGGATCCCAATTCAATATTTAGCGAACCTGCTAACCGCTGGTGATGAAACACATATCCGCACCGTATTAAAGAAAATGGCGGTGATGAGAAGCTATATGAGAAGCCTGCAGACAAACAAAGTGCCAAATCCAGCATTAGTTGAAAATCTTGGATTAACCGAACAGGATATTAAAGACATGTACCGTCTGCTGGCCATTGCCAAATACGAAGATCGCTTCGTCATCCCTGCCTCCCACCGTGAAGACGTGGCAGACCTTTATGACGAACAAGGCAGCTGTGGCCTAGCCTTCGCCGGGGGCCCTGGCGCCTGCGGAACTCTTTGATACAGTAAAGCACCGGGGGCCTGTCCCCCGTTGCTTTACAGCATTAAACCATTTGGGGCCTGTCCCCCGGCAGTTTAAAGTACTAAAGAAAGCGGGTGAAGTTTGATGAGTGAACAGGATGTCCAATTGGCGTTTCGGGTTTGTTCTTATCTTTTGAGCTACCCTGATAATGAATTTATCGATTCTATTGAGGAGCTGGAAGCTGAAATTAAGGGAGCCTCTTCTTCTCCTGTCA
>Ga0182742_1001702_pt1 | contig 26885 bp, 19 predicted proteins | sample eDN5th37CBELigMG_FD_128880 | JGI IMG/M metagenome (GOLD analysis project Ga0182742, IMG submission 128880) | Enriched Miracle-Growth compost microbial communities from Emeryville, California, USA - eDNA 5th pass 37_C BE-Lig MG (version 2)... ...
GACGGCGCGCTGCCGCGCGGATACCAGCGGATCATCGGGGTGCGGATAGGGCGGTTTCTCGATGAACAGGTACGAAAGCGTCTCTCCCGGTGCGTCGAAGCCCTCCCAATACGACTTCAACCCGTACAGGACGGTGCCCGGCTCCGTGCGGAAGCGATGCGCAATCTGTGTCCGGCCCTGTTCGCCCTGGACCAACAGCTCGACCCCGCGTTCAGCGAGTTCTGCCCCCTTGGTGCGGACCAGGTCGGCCACCGCCTCCATACGTTTCTTCGCGGCGAACAGCGTGAGTGTCCTACCGCCGGAGAGCGACAGGAAACCCGCTTGATCCGCGGCCATCTCCTCGCAGAATTCGCGCTCGTTCACCGGGATGGGAACTGGCAGGTGGTTGGTGAGGATCACCAGCGACTGGGTCCCGTAGTCGAACGGCGATGTCAGACGCAACGCTCGAAATTCGGATTCGTCTGCGTCGGGGGAGATCCGGATGCCCAACCGGGATGCGATGTAGTCGAAGCGGCGTTCGACGGTCAAGGTGGCGGAGCAGAGCACGGTCGAATGTGTCTGATCGACCACGTACTGTTGGAACTCAGGAAATACGTGGATCGGCACACGTTCGAACGTCCATGCGCCGAGGTCGTCCTCTTCGGTGGCGAGCCGATACACCCACAGGTGGCTATCGGGCAGAGAGCGAAGAGTGTCCAACAGATCGATGGCATTGCTCAGGCGCTCGGAATGCCCGTCGAGTCGGCGGACGATCGATCCGACGCCCGTGACGCCGTTCAACGAGCCTCGCAGATTACCAACGGCTTTGGCCAGCTGGATCAGCCAGTAGCGGACAGACGCCGCTGTTTGGCGCAGGACTCGAAACTCCGGACGATTGTTGACGACGCCGGTTGGGAGTACCGCGGTGTCCTTACCCTTGCCGGCGTACTCGTGCAGGTACGTGGAGATCGCCTTGGCGAACTCATCTCCCGCCGCTCGGACCTCGGTCGAACTGGTGGCGATCGCCTGGATCGCCTCGTTCGCAGCCGTGTTGCCACGCGTGTGGGACCGGATGTCGCTCATCAACCGCGACCGTCGATGCAGGGTGTTGACGAGGATTTCGAGTTCGAGCGCGTCGACGCGTTCGGTCCATGCCGAGGTCAAGGAGTCCTCGAGGGTGTGGGCCTCGTCGAAGACCAGATCCGCCCGGCGTTCGGCCAGGACGTCTCCGGGGGCGTGTCCGCCTTGCTGTTGGATTTTCACCCAGCTGGCGATCAGCGCATGGTTGACCGAGATGACGCCGGGCTTGTTCTCCATGCCCTTCAGCTGCTGTATTAACGGACATGTGGCGGCCCATTTGCAGACGGCCCGGTCGCACCCCGCCGCGTTGGTGCGGATCCGTGCTCGGGTGCGTGCGTACCTGGCATCCGCCCGGCGTAGGACCTCGTCGGTGACGTCATCCCATGCGCCGGTGGGGGATACGGCCAACGTGCGAAACGCGACAGCGATCGCCAACGCGGAGGCGTCCTTATCCGCCACGACATCTTCGAGCTCGCGTGCGCAGACGTAATTCGAGACGCCTTGGAGCTGACGAAAGGGCGCACTAAGGAGACCTTCACCCTGTAGACGCATGGCCTCCTGGCGCAGCTGGGTCTGCAGCGCCTTGGTGTGGGTTGCGACGATGACCGGCTGCCGAGGCCGAGTCGCCCGGCCCAGAGCGGGCAACAGATACGCGAGGGACTTCCCGGTGCCCGTCGGGGCTTCGACCGCCAAACGGCCGCCATGGTCGAACACGCCCGCGACCGCATGGGCCATGTCTTGCTGAGCGGGGCGGGGTTTCAGATCCCACTTCTGCTGCAGGTGGGTGAATGCGTCGCGGCTCGCCGACCACGCATCGGTGATGTGCGTCGTCGAAGGCGCCAGCAGGGGATCGGCTGCTCGCTCCAGAGCCGATAGATCCGGCTCGGCGGGTAACTGTGGCAACAGCATGGCAAGCGGATGGTTGTGCGTTTCCAGGATCGCGACGGCGAGCTGCCAACTCGGCTCGCTCATGTCCACGTCGTCAAGAAGTGTTCGGACCACGGCCGCAGTCGCCGTGGCATCAGCGAGGGCACGGTGCGGGTGGGAGTTGGTGATGTTGGAGTGCTGCAGCAGATCTTCGAGCTGCCGGTTCGGCATCGCGACGTCGACAAGCAGCGACAGGTGCAGGCTGTCGGCGGCCTCGGGAAAACGCGGAGCCGTGACGCCGGCACGACGCGCCGCGTGTTCGATGAACGGCAGATCGAACCTGAGCAGGTTGTGGCCGATGAGCAGGTCGACGTCTGTCAGGTGCTCACGGAGCTCTTGAAGTGCTTGTTCGAGCGGTACCGGTGGCGGGGTGGTGTCGTTTGTTGCAGCCTCCGGATTCTCAACGGTCAGATCGAGAATCGGGGACCCGTCCAGACGGACGAGGGCGATTTCGGTGATGGAATCGGTGGCGCGATCCAGCCCTGTGGTTTCGATGTCCAGAACTGCGACACGGTCGAAGGGCGTCCGGTTCGTATTCGCCGTGTACCAGTCGCCGTCCGAAATGGGGCCAGGCGGTTCCTCTGAGGGCTTTCCACCTGAATTGGCGATGGCAATACGGCCATCGGCCGTCACGGAGAATCGATGCGGAAACCGATCAGGCCACTGCAGCAGGCGGTCGATCTGCTGGACGAACCCCTGAGGTCGAAGTAACTCCCGCAGGTCATGTGCGGACAACGGCCCATTCTGGGTCAACAGCTGGAACGCCGCCTCAGCCGCCGGCGGCAGCGGACGATCCTGCGTGGTCACCGACGGCTCCCGCGCAGTGTTGCTGACTGCATTGGTCGACACACGACAAGGCGGAACGCGAGCAAAGCGACCTCCCCTTGAACCGCCCAGTTCATTCCCCATACACCCGCGTCAATATCGAGTGTGAGGCGAACGATACCGACCCCGACCGACAGGCGCGCGCCGGGGTTGCCGATCACGACCAATCTGCAAATGCCGGCACGTGCTTCAGATGGATCGACGACTTAGAACCGGTCTGAATGCCGAAACGTGCTTGTGGCGCGAGTCAGGCCAATAGGTGTGCCCATCACGCGGACGAAGTGCTAGCCAGGCGGCTCCGCCCGTGCAAGTCGGCCATCGGCCATCCATCGCGCCGGCCCTCGAGCGGATGTCCCCGTCATCATGCGCGAAAGCGTAAATGATGATCTTGGGGTTTGGGTCGAATTTGCTGAAACGAAATTTTGGCCGACAGACCGCCCAGTGTTGTTTGCTCTTTGTGCCGAGGCTGCGTTCCCACTCCACGGTTCCTATGGATTGTGTGCGGGCTGACCCAAGGCAAATCGCGCATGGTTGTTGAAGATCTCAGAGCCTCTTTTCCTCGACAGCGGGCCCGACCAGCAGCTCAACCAGTTCAGCATGGTTGAGTGATGGATCGTCGCAAGCCAAGGTGATCTTGATTCGTTTCTGACTATTGCCGTCACTCCCAGGTTTGACGTCGGCTCGTCGCCCAATGGGTTTCTGGGCGCGGCCGATATCCAATCGAAGTGCCGGTATGTCCACACTGGGAGTGAGTAAGATTGGATAGTTGAGTTTGAGTTGACGATCGACGGGATCGAGCTCACGCGCGACCCGAGAATCAACCGTAATGCTGAGAATCTTCAACCGGCGAGTTGCCAGACGTTCGAGTAGAAGCTCGAGGCCCTTGTTGTAGTCGGCGTTCACCGACCGTGCGCTGCTTCGACCGCCGGCCTTGTGATGATAAACAAGGTGGAACACAGAGGCAGCGTGTACTTGGAAAGTTGCGTCGACTAGAGAACCGTCGTTAGCCACTGGGTGTAAAGGCCTATTCAATTCCACGTACGCGTCCTCTCCCGTGTTTCTGCGTGAGCCGCGCGGCGCACCCAGAGCGAATGCGGACATGTTACGGTCCTTTTCTGCAGTGGACAGCCAAACATAACGGCCGTTCCAATGCCGAACGACACGTTGCAATCTAAAAACGTTCGAATCCTATGACCGAGAATGGGCGTGGAGTTCGATCGGCCAGTTGAGGTGCGTGGTTCGTCGGACTCCAACATTAGGCATTCGCACAGGCCGGCCGTGTGGAGAAGGGGCCCTTGCCCCCCTGAGCTGGACGCACTTCATTGTCGTCGGCGGGGGCCGTCCATGAACAAGAAGTCCCGCGCGCTGTTGCTGGCACCGTCGGTCGACCGTGACACGGGGCATGCGCGCACTGCGATCTGCCTCTTGATCCGTCAAGCTCATTGCCCAACGCCCCCGTCAATATCAAGCGCTCGGCGGACGGTACCCCCACCGACCGACGCGCTTGAAGCTGGAACCACGGGCTCTGTTTTCACAGTGCGAACCCAGACGCAAAACGCCGGTAAACGTTGTGGTTCGTGATCTTGACGTGGTACCGACACGCGTACGTGGAGGCCGACCGCCTTACCGCCCGCTCTCTTCGTTGACCGTGTATGTTGCGCATCAGAACTCCGCACCGGCGTCGTAGACCAGGGCCCCTCCGTGGGCTGAATCAAGACACTCGCTAAAAGAGTTCCGAACTGGACAACTTTGCTGCAGAATTGGCTCCCGCGTCAGTTGCAGCAGCCGCCAAGGCGCATGTTCAAAGGGGATCAGGCATGGTTCTGCGGGATTGGGAGTTGGCTGAACCGCGTGCCGATGCCCTAATCGAGTCGACCCGCGGCTTCGGCTATTCTCCAGAGGCTGCCGTGGCGGATCTCGTCGACAACAGCATCTCGGCCGGCTCCAAGAATGTCGATATTGAATTCAAGTGGGACGGTGAGAACTCCACAGTCTCGGTTTCCGACGACGGTTGGGGCATGTCAGAGGACGAGCTGTCGAACGCTATGCGCCTAGGCAGTTTGAGTCCGACAGAGGAACGAGCAGATTCGGATTTGGGCCGCTTCGGCCTGGGGTTGAAGACCGCTTCCTTTTCGCAAGCCCGAGAACTGACTGTATTTTCACGGGATAAGGCTGGCGGACCGCTGGCCATCCGACGGTGGGACTTGGATACCGTCACTGCAACACGCGAGTGGCGCCTGCACAAGACTCCGCCAGACCTTCGCTGTCCCTTAGACGGCAAGTCTCGTACGGGGACGTCGGTGGTGTGGTCGAAGCTCGACCGTTTGGTCGGCGAAGCCGATGTTGCCGACGGGAAGGCGCACGCAAGATTCCTCGACACCACCCGCCGCGTACACAAACACCTCGAGATTACCTTCCATCGATTCCTGACCGGCAAGAATAGAGTGCGAATAACCGTAAATGGCCAAGATGCCATGCCGTGGGATCCGTTTATGACTTCTCACTCGGCCACCCAAGTATTGCCGTCTGAAACACTTCCTTTCAGGGGCGTCTTGATAAAGGTCCATCCGTATGTTCTCCCGCACCGCAGCAAGCTTGATGCGGATGAAGCGGACTACGGTGCTGGCATTTATGGGTGGAACCATCACCAGGGCTTCTATGTGTACAGGTCCGACAGACTACTAGTACCGGGCGACTGGCTTGGGCTCGGTCTTACACGGGATGAACACACGAAGCTAGCCAGGATAGCTGTTGAGTTTCCTGCGAGCGCCGACCATGAATGGCAGGTTGACGTGAAGAAGTCAACTGCGAGGCCGCCGGGCGAACTCGTCGACAGCCTGAAGCGAATTGCGCGAGCGACAAGGATGAAAGCCGAAGAGGTATATCGGCACCGCGGGAAGATCATTGCTCATAAAAACAGCAAATCATTCGTTTTTGCGTGGCAGCAATACAAGGATCGAGACGGGCAAGTCAGGTACAAGATCAACAGGGAACACCCGGTTATAACAGCCGTGCTGGACGCCGTGGCGAAAGATAAGAAACTAGTCGAACGCGCGCTGCGTTTTATCGAGGAGACGGTGCCGACCACGATGATCGGCGTGTCCTTATCGGAGTCGTTGGACTCGCAACCCACCCCCTTCGGGCAGGCACCTCGTGAGATCGCGCCGCTGGCGAAATTTGTGATGAAGGGGTTGTTGCAGGACGGCGTCTCGAAAGAAGAGGCACTTGCGACAGTAGCGGCGGCAGAGCCGTTCTCCCAATATCCCGAAGTTATCGAGGCACTGAAGGAGCTAGACCTTTGAACGGCAACGACTGGGTGCGTCAGATGGTAATGATTCGAGTTGATATGGCGAAACAACTCAATCAGAGTGTCAGTGCAGAGTGGCTGCATGAATTGGTCGACCAAGCGATCGAAGAGCTTGAAAGATCCGGAGTTGCGGCGCCGACGGATATTCCCCAGCTCGTCAAAGACCTTGAGGCCGAGACCAACATCGTCATCGGCGAAGGCAACTCGCTCGCCGACGACAATGATCACATTCCGTGGCTGCACGAACGATTGAAAGAAAAGCAGTCCTGGCAGTTCTGGAATCGGTACTCGCGATATGCCAAAAATGAGCTGCGTCTTCCCACCGTTGCGTTCGACCGGATTAATGAAATAACAGATGACATTCTCGGACGGTTAGAGGATCCGAGCCGCGAAGGTCCGTGGGATCGTCGCGGACTCGTCGCTGGACAGGTTCAGTCAGGGAAGACAAGTAATTACACAGCCCTCATCGCCAAAGCGCTCGACGTCGGTTACAAGCTCATCGTGGTTCTTGCGGGCGTTCACAATAGTCTTCGGAGTCAAACTCAAGCACGCATAGATGAAGGCATCCTCGGATTCGACACGCGGGCTTTCCGGAAGGCAATACAAGCGGATGACACAAGCCTTGTCGGCGTGGGCAAGCTCGCAGGGCCGAAACTCTACGTGAGTTCGTTCACCTCTTCAGATGCCAACGGTGACTTCAGCTTGAAAGTCGCTCAGAACATGGGGGTTATCCCAGGTGGGGCAGACCCGATCATCCTAGTGGTAAAGAAAAATAAGTCGATTCTGACCAACTTATATAAATGGGCGACACTGCTGAACAAAGAGCTCGACCCTGAGACTGGGAAGTACAAGGTCAAGGGTGTCTCGGTGCTCGTGATCGACGACGAAGCTGACCATGCCTCGGTCAATACGAAACATCCTTCATCCGAGGATGAGGAGGTGGACCCGTCGGCCATCAACGGATTGATTCGCCAATTCTTGGACACGTTTGATCGCACGGCGTATGTCGCTTACACCGCGACTCCATTCGCGAACATTTTTATCGATCCCGACGCCACTCATAGCATGATGGGAGAAGACCTTTTCCCTCGCAGTTTCATCGTCAACCTTCCAGCTCCGAGCAACTATATTGGACCCGAACGAGTGTTCGGACTGGCTGAGGACATTGCGAACGCAATCGAAGAGGTTGAACCTCTTCCTATCGTCCGCTCCGTTGATGACTATGAGGTTTGGCTGCCAGACAAGCACCGCGCGTCAGACCACCTATTTGGGGAACTTCCAGCGACCCTTCAAGAAGCAATAATTGTATTTCTCATGGCGGGAGCAATACGTCGTCTTCGGGGCCAACATGGTAAGCACCACTCGATGCTGGTGCATGTTACGCAATTCACATCGGTCCAGAATGAGGTAGCAGTTCAAGTAGCTGACTTCCTCAAAGTCTTACAGCAACGTCTGCAGTACGGGGAAGGTAATGACCCGTGGCTGCGAACGCAAGCTGGCGCGATATACGAGGATGATTTAAAGCCCACGACTGGGGCCTTGGCAACCGACATCGAGCTATGCCCCCTAATTGGCGAGTTGCCTCCATTCGAAGAAGTGTGGAGGGAGATGGGGTCGGTCGCCGCTTCCACTCTGGTGCATGTTGTTAACGGGAAATCGGAGGACGCCCTCGAGTACATTGATCACCCGGAGGGCATCACTGTCATTGCCATAGGTGGTAACAAGCTTTCTCGCGGGCTCACGCTAGAAGGTCTGTGCGTTTCGTATTATCTACGGGCGAGTAAAATGTACGACACTCTCATGCAGATGGGGCGTTGGTTCGGCTACCGGCCTGGCTATCTAGATATGTGCCGGCTATACACCACGGATGCCCTGGTCACGTGGTATAAGCGAATTACCGCGGCGTCTGCCGAGTTACAGCGCGAATTTGAAGCGATGGCGATTGTCGGGAAGACTCCCCAAGAATTCGGACTTCGGGTACGTCAGCTACCGGATGGCTTGTTGGTTACCTCGCCTGCAAAACTCAAGCACGCAGAAAGAATCAAGATATCGTTCAGCGGATCTTTGTCGGAAACAGTGACGTTCAGGGATGCGCATCGTGACGGGAACTTCCGGGCGCTTACGGACCTGATAGGTCGCTTAGGTGTTGAAGACGATCAGACCGGTGGATTGAGAGTGTGGCGTGGGGTGCCGCCAGCCGAAATATTGGAATTCCTGTCGGGATACAGCGCCGATAGGGCAGCATTTAGAGTGCAGCCCAAAGCGCTCAGCGATTATATTAAATCTCGTATGTCCGATGGCGAGCTTCTTTCGTGGACAGTCGCGCTTGCTGACGCGTCTACGGGCACCAAGTATCCAATAGCAGGTTTCGAGATTGGTCAGACGAGACGTAGCGATCTTCGCATGAGCGACAGAGGCAGCGCCAACGCTGAGAAGGGTCGCTATACGGTGCGTCGGATTGTGAGTCCGCTCCATCTGCTTGTTGATGTAGATAAAGATTCCGAGCGATGGGCTGACATCTTAGAACGTACGGTCGAGGCGGCAAAAATTAACCCCTCGAGGAAGCCGAATCAGCCATTGCCGTCAATTCCATCGAGTATTTTTGAACGCCGGACTCGCTCTCCTAAAGAAGGTCTGCTGATCTTGTATCCTTTGGACCCCTCCAAGTGGCCGGAGGCCAGTGATAAGGACACGCCATTCGTAGGATTCGCGATCTCTTTTCCTTTGTCTGAACGTGCAGAACCCATTGAGTATCAAGTCAACTCTGTACTGCTCAAGACAGAGTTCGGGTGGGATGACGAGGAGCTGGCAGATGCCTGACGTCATCGATCCGGCACTATGGGCTGAGATTGCCTCCGATCAGGCTAATGACGGCATAATAGTCAGAAGGATTGCGCCCCAGCTCGAACACGATGTGTTCATCGGCGAGCGGCGCCCGTCACGTGAGCGAGTTTTGATCCTCGAGATAAAAGGTGATCCGAAGGGCCTGCCTCTGCGACTAGCCTCATCGAGAGGTCTCGACGTCAAGATCGACTCTTCAGACCGGTCGGCAACAAAGATTCGGCTAACGTCGACGTCGGCTGCGAACAACAGCCTGTTTACCGATCTTGCCGACGACGTTGTCACGCTCCTACTGTCGGCGCCTAGTGAATGTGCGGCTGCGAGGGTCGTCGAGCGCATCAGCGCCTGGCAGATCTTCTTTGCGCATCCAAGTAGCGGTCTTAGCGCAGAGAGTGCTGCAGGTCTTTTCGCCGAGCTGGCTATCCTCGAACTCAACATTTTACCTGCGCTGGGTGCACTCTCTGCGGTTCAGGCGTGGTCAGGCGCGGATCCCGCGTTACAGGATTTTCAGTGGAGGCGTACCGCTCTCGAAGTCAAGTCTTTTCGCGGGCTGGGATCGGGGCACCTGTCAATATCGTCGGAGCGACAACTCGAAACAATTGGTGTGCGGTCGTTGTTCATCGCCTACGTCCGGTTGGATCAGAGAACTGAAGGCGATGGAACAACGCTGGCTGAGACTATCGACGCCCTGCGAACTAAATTGCAGGGCACTGTGACAGCTGCGCATCTTCTTGACACGAAGTTGCGCAACTATGGCTGGCGGCCTTCCTACGCGAAGCAGAGACCTGAAAAATACCGTGTCAGATCCGTTGAGTTTTTCCGAATCAGAGACGGATTCCCACGTATCCTGCCGGCGGACCTCATCAGCGGTGTCGGGCACGTCTCTTACCGAGTGGATCGCAGCGCGTTGGATCCATTCTTGGTTCCGTGGCATGAAGTCGAATGTCAGCTCAAGGAGCATCCATGAAAACACAGAACGCTGAGTTTCTCGCCGAGTTGCACCAGCGGATCTCCTTCATCGCTTCAGAGGAAGGTAACGAGTTACCGCTCCCTGAGGCTTTCACCGAATATATGTTTGACGTTCTTACCGAAGCCGGTGAGATAGACGGGGCCACCACTGCGTTTTATCAAGCGACGGGGGCTCGCGCCTCCGGCTTCTGCTTAAGTGACGATGAAAGCACTCTGTGGCTCTTCCTCACGGATTACCGTGGGGATATCACAGTTCAAGGACTTGGTAAATCCGAGCTCGAAACTCATTTCCGCCGAATGCTAGGGTTTGTTGAGCGTGCGCGGGACGGACTGTGGAAGAAGCTAGAAGAGTCGTCGCCGAGCTGGGACATGGCACACCGGCTCGCTGAAGTCTGGGGATCGATTGGGGAACTTCGGCTGGTCGTTCTGACAAATGCTGAGTTGCGTACGGCCGTTCCAGGGACATCGACATTCGATGGCCGTGAGTCGCACTTCTCGGTGTGGGATCTGACTCGGATCTACCAGCTGGAATCGAGCGGTCGCGCTCAGGAGCCGATTGTAATCGATATTACCGGTATGGGCGAAGAGCCGGTACCGTGCCTTGGGCCCTACGGAGATGGTGACTCGTACGATGCATACCTTCTCGCTATTCGTGGAGATTTGTTGGCGCGGATATATGCTGATCATGGGCCCCGCCTCTTAGAGTTAAATGTGCGATCGTTCTTGCAGTCTCGCGGAAAAGTAAATCGCGGGATTCAGGAGACCATAAAGGCGGAGCCTGGGCGATTCTTCGCATACAATAACGGGATATCGATGACAGCTGCGGCTGTCGACGTGGTCCATCTTCCGGGTGGTGGCGCCGGAATCTCGAATATCTCAGATTTGCAGATTGTCAACGGGGGTCAGACGACGGCCTCGCTTCATCATGCCTTAGTGAAGTCAAAAGCCGACTTATCGGATATATATGTGCAAGCGAAGCTGTCCGTCGTGAAGCCCGACCTGATTATGGATCTTGTTCCGAAGATCTCCGAATTCGCCAACAGTCAAAATAAGGTCAATATGGCGGATTTCAGTGCAAACGATCCTTTTCATGTGGAAATTGAGAGGCTTTCTCGAACTGTATGGGCGCCTGGGAAGGCCGGTACTCAGGAGATGACTCGGTGGTTTTACGAGCGCGCGAGAGGGCAGTACGCAGACGCATACGCTCGTGAGCGGACTCCCGCGAGACGGCGGCAGTTCAGGAAAGTTAATCCGCTGAATCAGAAGTTCACAAAGACTGATTTAGCGAAGTTCGAGAACACTTGGGATCAGCTGCCGTGGATCGTATCATTGGGCGCTGAGAAGAACTTCCGAGAGTTCATGCTCAGGCTCTCGAAACGCGGCTCGTCGTTCAAGCCTGATCAGGCCTATTTCGAGAATCTAGTCGCGAAGGCTCTTCTGTTCCGGAGCGCAGAGAAGCTCGTGGGCTCCTTGCAGCTGGGTGGTTATCGTGCTCAAACCGTAACGTATTCGCTTGCAAAGATTTTGAACACTACTGCGCAACGTCTCGACCTCAGAGCAATCTATCGAGATCAAGAATTAAGTTCATCGCTGACAAATGCGATTTTGCAGCTGGCCCCTGTGGTGCACGGCACGATTCTTGCGTCAGCAGGTTCTCGGAATATCAGCGAATGGGCCAAGAAAGAGGATTGCTGGAGGGCTGTCCGCGATATCGATTGGCGCGTCCCCGCCGATCTAGCGGGCGAACTCGACTCGAGTGTCGCCAGGACCAGCACTACGGCGGCTACCAGCGTGGGTGAGCAACTCAATGAGGACGAGCGGGAGGCGATGGCTGTCGCTACTTCAATCGGTGGGGACGATTGGTTCGCATTGAGCAAATGGGCCAAGGAGACTGGCTGTTTGGCACCGTGGGAGCGGAGTCTGGCTTTTAGTGTCGGCAGATTGCTAAAGGGGGAAAAGCCATTGTCACGCAAACAGGCCGTCCAAGGCGCGAGAATCCTAACCGAGTCGCGCCGCCTAGGGTTTGGTAGATGACGTGGGCAAATCGACGTCCTCGGGGATACTGCTAGATTCAGCGGATGACCAAGGCGAGGTGATGGCCAATGCCGTCTCGGGATCGGCGCTCCCCGGCACCGCTGAACGATACCGTTCGGCGTCAGATGAGCACCATGCGACGGCGCGATACAAAAGTCGAGTTGGCCGTCCGTCGAGAACTGCACAGGTTGGGCCTCCGGTTCAGGGTTCACCACCGGGGATTGCCCGGCACTCCCGACATCGTCCTCACGCGGGCTCGGATTGCCATCTTTGTCGATGGGTGTTTCTGGCACCGTTGCCCAACTCATTGGGTGGCGCCGAAGAACAACGCCGATTGGTGGCAGGCCAAATTGACAGGCAACGTCGATCGCGACCGGCGAAAGGACCGCGAGCTCGAGGAGCGGGGGTGGACGCCAATACATGTCTGGGAGCATGAGGATCCAGCGCGTGTTGCGTCCGACATTCATGCCTTGTGGCTAGAACGGACCGGCCGTACGGCGCGCCAGAGACATGCGGGCGGAGATTCGTGAGACCCTGGTCGTTGAAGGAAGGGATTGGTGTCGGTGCCTAGACGTATGACGTGCGTGACACCGTCGGCAGCTCGCTTGACGGAATCGCTCAGAGATATTGGATACGACTTCAGTTCTGCAGTGGCGGATCTCGTGGACAACAGCATCACCGCCGAAGCCACAGAGATCAATGTGTTCATCGAGTTCGCAGGCGAGTCCTCTCGGGTCTTCATCGCTGACAACGGACGAGGTATGACCGTCAATGGTCTGACTGAAGCGATGCGGTTTGGCAGTCGACGACACTACGGATCCGGGGACCTCGGGCGCTACGGCTTGGGTCTGAAGACTGCATCCCTGTCCCAAGGACGGTGCTTCACTGTTGTGACGCGGACATCGACCGGTCGTAGAGTCATCCAGACGCGACAGCTCGACCTCGATCTGGTGGCCGAGTTTGACGACTGGCTTGTGGTTGAGCCCGAGCGGACGGCTGCGGTTTCGCGAGCGCGAAACCTACTTGAAGATGGGCCTGGCACAGTAGTCATCTGGGAGAAGCTCGACAGAGTTGTCACGGCGAAAAATGCCTCAGGCGGCTGGGCCAGACGTCGATTTGAGATGTTGCAACAGAAGACTGCCGACCATCTCGCGATGGTGTTCCATAAATTTTTGAGTGGAGAGGTCGGCAAGGAACGCTTGGTAATCACGGTTAACGGGCAGAAACTAACGCCCTGGGATCCATTTGCTCGATCAGAGCCGGCCACCCAGGAGCTCGTTAAGCAGGTATTCGAGATCGAACACGGCGATTCTGCCGGGAAGGTCACGCTCCGCAGGTACGTCCTTCCTGGTCGTGACCAATTCAGTAGTCCCGTCGAGTTCGAGCGACTTTCGGGCCCCCTCAAATGGAATCGACAGCAGGGCCTGTACATTTACAGAGCTGGTCGGTTAGTCCAATGGGGCGGTTGGGCAGGTATACGGAGTATCGATGAGCACACGAAGCTTGCGCGCGCAAGCCTAGAATTCGACACTGATTTGGATGCTGCTTTCAATATCAACGTCGCCAAAATGCGGGTAGCTGTGCCGAGCCAGCTTCGCCATATGATCGAACGACCTATCAACGAGGTTTGCAGTCTCGCTGACGATGTGTACAGGAAGTCGTCAAGCTCCAAGAATGGGCGCGACAGACCGATCACAGACAGTTTCTCCGCGGGGCTTGAAGTGGGGCTTGCGCTGAAAGGTGCTGCTATAAGCGCAGGTCAGCTCGGGGCGTTCAAGAAAATCGCCTCCGAGCTTCGAAAGTCGGAGCCGAAAATCGCGAAGGCTCTTGGTCTCTAATCTGCGAATTTCAGTTGCGGAGTCGACGCCATTATTCGCTGTCCTTTAATGCAGTGGGATTGAATCGGGCACTCTGCACATTCTGGGTTGGTTGGGCGGCACCAACTATTGGCGAGTTCGATGAGTCCGAGATGGGCAAGCCGGGAATACTCTCCAAAGCCGACCATTCGGGCTACCGCTAGGCGGCCGTCCGTGAGTCGATTTTTCCTGTCGACGTCACTATCTTGGAAGCGGCTCGCAACCCGTAGCACGCCTTTTGTGACCAACACCGGCTCCTCCGGTCCTGCGTCACTGCCGGCCGATGCTTCGATTGGTGCTGCTAACACAGCCAAGTCGGCGACAGCCTCAGTGACGCCGAGGCCCGCTCGCATCTGCTCAGCAGATGCAAACAGTTCATCCGGTGAGTTGCCAATTCGGTCCAAGAACATGAAAACTCGGTCGGCTCTCGATTCCCGACCAGTGTTTTCGACGACGAACCGCAGATACTCCTCAAACTGCTGCCGCTTTGCTCGTGGCAATCTCCATGGCTTGTCGTTCTCCAAGAGGATTTTCCACGCGTGTCGAACGAGCGTTCTGGGAGCTCGGTCGAGCAGCTCCTCCGCAGCTACAACGAGCCATCGTGAAGGGGGGGTTCCTTGGTGCCATTTGATCCACGGCAGTGCGCGGACGTGGTCGGATTTCTCCATCCAATCAGCTAAGGCCTGGGCGATCTGGCGAGTAGAGGCCCCAGCGTCTCGGGGAGCCTGTAGCGACTCACGGATCGCCATACCCATGACGTATCCCAAGCGCGGAGGCACTGCGTTCCCGATCTGCCGGAATGCAGCCGACGGAGGACCGTCGAATCTGAAGTCGTCAGGGAACGTCTGAAGGCGCGCCGCCTCTCGCACCGTCAGCGTGCGACTTTGACGCGGATGGATATACCAATACCCATCCTTGGCGATATGAGCGGTGATGGTCCGTGACAGATCGTTTTCGTTCAATCTGTTGTACTTGTCATCAAATATGTCACCGCGATAACGCTGATGATCCTGACTCAAGTCCGTGTACTTGGTCGCATGCGTCATCGATTCGAACGCTTCCCGATCGTCATCCCGGACGGGTCGCGTTATGTGGTCGAAGACTTTGTTGGCGTCACCCGGCGGAACGCCTTTCCTCATTTCTTCCTGGAAGGTCGTTATAGGCCCGTCGTATTCAGCCCAGCCGTGGGCGCCTCCCTCCGGTCTCCAGCCACCTTCGACTTCGGGTAGGTCGCCTATTGCATTCCACACTGTAACCTTCTGCGAAGTTTCTGCTGGCCATCGAAACTCGGTGTTGTCCTTCAGCGCGACAAGAATGAGGCGCTGTCGAAACTGTGGTACGCCGTAGCGCCATGTGTCGACAACCCGCTCCTCGACCGAGTAATTCATTTGTTCGAGTTCCTCGACAATGCTGCGGAGGATGAACATCTCCCTGTCGAGGGCCATATCGGGCACGTTCTCCATCAAAACGGCCTTGGGTTGAGCGCGATCGACGATCTCGAGGAAAGATCTCCATAGGTCGCGGCGTTCATCGTGTGGATCGCGAAGACCGGACTGAACTCGATGGCGGATCATCGAACGGCCCGCCTTGGAGAAAGGCTGGCATGGTGGCCCTCCAGCGATGAGGTCGATGCCCGCGTCTCGCAGCAAGTCGCCCAATTTTGCAACGACGTCCGCGTCGGAGAGATCCCAGTCGAGTGACAGACCACCGAAGTGATGAGCGTGGGTTCGGTTCGCGAACGGTTCATGATCAGCGCCCAGGACGACTTCGAAGCCAGCCTGCTGAAGACCGAGGCTCAGTCCGCCCGCACCGCTGAAGAAGTCTGCGGCCAACGGGGCCTTTGTCCTTCGCCGGACATTGGCCGCATACGCGAGAAACCCGTCGACATCATCGAGATGGGCAGGGTGGGGCGGAAGGTTGAGGAATGGACCGCGCACGAGGCGCACACCGTAACCGTGCTTCTTCGGTGTCTTGGGTGGGGACGACGGCACGGCATAACGATAGCTGTGAGGGCTGACAACCTCGGGGAGCACGCCCCGTGCGCCGCCGGCGCCGTGCCTCGAGTAGCTAGGTCAGATCCAGCGGCGTTGGGAGTCAGTCCGGAACCGCCGACCTTTCGTTCCGTTGTCGACCGGTGTCGTGTTATCGCACCCACTGTCGTAGCTGCCGCGGTGAGGTGGTCGGTGATTTCCGGCATATTCAGACCGACGAGAGCGCCGCGTCATTACCGCCGCATCTCCGTCATCCCGCCGCATCTCCGTCATCCCGCCGTTGCGTAGTTCTTGCCAGTGATCGCGCATCGGTAGGCGATCTACGTTCGGCCCCTGGAGAGGGCGGATAGGGAGCGCTCAGATACGTCTCTTCACCAGTGGTGACCGCAAAGGACTGGAGAAAATGCGGTGCAGACGTACGGCTGGTCCGCGCAGGAGGGAACCCTTTGCTCGGTGGGATCGAGGTGTGGGTGCACCTATGGTGTGCGGATACTGGGCGACCAGCTCCAAGCGCAGAGTTCAAATGGTCACCCGAGGATCGCGGTCACTGCTAGCCTCCCGGCAGGATTTTGCAGAAACCGGGGAGCCTTGACTCGACTTAACTGTAACGACCGTCCGAGGACGACCGTGGGTGAGCGATGAGCGCACCTGCGTCTCAACGTCTGCTGACACCGTCGAAGGTGACTGCGTGGTTGGACTGCCCGCATTACCTGTCTTTGTGCGCTCAGGTCGATGACGGACTCCTGCCGAAACCGGATACGGCCTTCGGATCCTTCGCCCAGCTGCTCGCCGACAAGGGCCTAACCCATGAGCAGGAGTGCCTGGCCCACTACCGCGAGCAGGGCATGACGATCCTGGAGGTGCCTGGCAAGTCCGAGGGACGGAATTTCTCGCAGTGGGTTCATTCGGTGGGCAACCCCTTGGCAGGCGACTATGACGTGATCTACCAACTGCCGTTCGTCCACGACGGTATCCGCGGCGTCGCCGACTTCGTGGTGCGCGTGCAGCACCCGGACACCGGTGAAGTGACGTATGAACCCGTCGACGCCAAGCTCACTCGCGTCGAGGCCAAACCGGGTCACGTCCTTCAGTTGTGTTTCTACGCCGATGCCATCGAAGCGATGACTAGGCGGCGCCCTGAACACATGCATATCTGGCTCGGCTCGGGGCAGATCGAGACCTTGCGGGTGGTTGATTTCCAGCCGTACTGGCGTCGCCTCAAGGGACAGCTCACGAAAGCCCTGGCGGGCGGGCCCGCCCCCGACACGGTGGCGGAGAAGTGCGCGCACTGCGAGTTTTGCGAGTTCCAGTCGACGTGCGACGAGCAATGGCGTAACGCCGATTCGTTGATCTACGTGGCGAATATCCGCAAGCCTGACATCGTCGCCCTGGCCGACGCCGACATCGCCATCCTGACCGCACTGGCCACCCGGGACCAACCGGTGAAGACCCTGACCCACGACCGTCTCGCACGCCTGCGCGGGCAGGCCGCGCTGCAGCTGTCAGCACGCCAACAAGCCACAGACCGGCCGCCGTTCGAACTGATCGAACCAGGAGATGAACCCTGGGGACACGGGTTCGACATGCTGCCCGCACCCGACGTGGGTGACGTCTTCCTCGACTTCGAGGGCCATCCCTTCTGGAGGGCGGACACTGGCCTGTTCTTCCTGTTCGGTCTCATCGAACAAGATGACTGGGGGCAGTGGACCTATCGATGCTGGTGGGCGCACAACCCGACCGAGGAGGCCACGGCCGTCGGGCAGCTCGTCGGCTACCTCGCCGACCGGCGCGCACAGTTCCCCGGCATGCACGTTTACCACTACAACCACACCGAGCGATCGGCGCTGCAGCGGCTTGCGGAGACGCACGGCGTCGCTGAACTGGTTCTAGCCGAACTCATCGACACCGGCGCGCTCGTCGATCTGCTGCTGGTGGCGCGCAACAGCATTCAGGTGGGCACCGAGTCGTATGGCTTGAAACACCTCGAGCGGTTGACCGACTTCGAGCGCAGCCACGAGATCGACAAGGGCGCCGGCGCCGTGGTCCAGTACGAGCGCTACATGGCCGAACACAACCAGGCCGATCTCGCCGCCATCGCCGCGTACAACGAGGACGACGTCCGGGCCACCCGCGCCCTGCGCGACTGGCTAATCACCCATCGACCACCGCAGTTGCCCTGGCGCGCAGCGGTCCTCGAGCCGGACCCGGACCTTCCCGAGCACGATGAGACGGTCGCCCGGCTCCACGAATTCCACGTCGGGTCCGACCAGCACAACCTCGGCGACCTCCTCTGCTACTGGCGCGACGAGTGGTTCGCCTACCTCGCCCCGAAGAAAATGAAGTTGGCGACGGATCCACTTGACTTGTACGACGACCCCGAGGCGATCACCGGTCTGAGCCCAGTGGGGCCGGAGGACCGCACCGGTTCGACAGGCAATGCCATCACGCCAGCGATGCGACTTCGGTTTCCTTCGCAGAACCTTGATCGGTTCCCCCACCATGGCGGAAGCGTTATGTTCGTCAGCCCCACCGGGGAACGTTTGACGGCAAGTATCGTCAAACTCGACCGTGCCACACGGACACTCGACCTGTTGTGGGGAGAGAAACTGCGCGAAGCGGGCTGCCTGCCGCGGATCGCAGTGCTAGATGAGTGGGTTCCCACGAAGGTGAAATGCAAGGCCCTCGACGCGTTTGCTGTCGACCTGCTAGATGGCCACGAACCCAACCGGGTGACATTGGCGCTCCTGCAACGCGCCCTGCCGAGGTTTACTGATGGTAGGTCGCGCACTCAGTTTCCCGATGATCTTGATGACATGACCTACTGGGTGACCCGGCTGGACCACAGCGTGATGGCGATTCAGGGGCCACCTGGGACCGGAAAAACCTACCGCGCAGCAAGATTGATCCGCGCCCTGATAAGGGAGGGGCGGCGTGTCGGCATCACCGCCGTCAGTCACCACGCCATCGCCAACCTTCTCGAAGCCCTAGTGTGGGCCTGCGCCGAATCCGGTGACAGTGACGTCCTCCGCGCAGTTTGCAAGGACGGTGGGTCACGCAAACCGCTGGCCGGCGTGACCTATGCCAGCGACAACGCCAAGTGCGTCCGTGAAGAATTCAACGTGGTGGCTGGCACCACTTGGCTGTTCTCCAGTGCGCAGATGCGCGATGCGCCGGTCGATGTGCTGGTGATCGATGAGGCCGGGCAGCTAGCGCTGGCGGACGCGCTGGCCGCATCAGGCGCGACGCAGAACCTGCTGCTGCTCGGCGATCCGCTCCAGCTCCCGCAGGTCGCGCAAGCCAGCCATCCGGGCATCGCCGGGCGCAGCGTCCTCGACCACATTGTGGGGGAGGACACCCTGCTGCCGGCAGACCGCGGGGTGTTCCTGGAGCAGACGCGACGGATGCATCCCGACGTTTGCGCCTTCATCTCACAGCAGATCTACGACGGACGGCTGCACAGCTTCCCGGACTGCGAGCAGCAGATGACCGTCGCGGGAACCGGATTGCGTTGGTTGCGCGTCGATCATGAAGGCAACCGCACGGCCTCAACGGAGGAGGCGGACGCCATTGTCGCCGAATTGAGCCGACTGATCGACACCCCGTGGACCGATCACACCGGCCAGACCAAGCCGCTGCAACCGCACGATTTCATGGTCGTCGCACCTTTCAATGACCAGGTCGACACCATCCGGGCCCGGCTCGGACAACACCCGAAGCTCGCCGACGTGCCGGTGGGCACCGTCGACAAGTTTCAGGGCCGCGAAGCCGCGGTCGTGTTCTTCAGCATGGCCACTTCGAGCGGCGAGGATCTCACCCGCGGTGTGGATTTCTTGTTCTCTCGCTACCGCCTCAACGTCGCCGTGAGCCGCGCTCGCTGCCTGGCCTATCTGGTGTGCACCGACAGACTGCTTGACACCCGAGCCCGCACCGTCGACGACATGCGGCTGGTCGCGACACTCAACGCGTTCGTTGAGGCCGCTGGGTCGCCGTCGGCCGGGTTCACACCAACTGAATGATGTGCTGCAGCTGGGCCCTCGGCCCATTCCGGTTCAGCACCCTATTTCCCGTTCATTCCATGGTGTTTCGAGCGGTTACTAAGACGTGCGACGATCCAGGTAGATCAGCGGCACCTGCTAAGTCGAGTGGGCGGCACCCGAGCGCGAAATGCCCGATGTTAGGCGAGCTCGGCGGTGTCACCAGCGTCAGCGTGGTGGCACACGGACACGAGGCGACACTGCAGAGGGGAAGAATCTGTCGGTCTGCCTTGTTAGCCTGATTGAGCTTCACGAGATGCCGTCGCCAAGCTCCGACTGGACGGCACGCCAACCCCACGCTCGTGGGTGGCTCGGATGACGAAGCGATCGCCTCCAACCGGAGGCGGTAAGAGCGCCTCGATGAGAGGCGAGCGGTCGCCGCCGCTCATCGAGAGGTATACACATGCAGAGCCACAAATGGATCCGCACCGGTCCCGGCAAGCTCGAGCTGACCACATGGGTCGACGGCTCACGCGTCATCTACGCTGCGGTTTGGCATATCTCGGGGTGGAGCCTCACCCGGCGTGTTGTTGGCGCTGTCATCCCGCTGGCAATGACGCAAGGAGAGAGAAGCTTGGCTGCGATCGAGGCACTCATTGAGGCCGACATGAAGCTCGGTCTCTGAGATGAGCCGGAGAAGAGCGGGAACGCGTGATGCGAGCAAGGGGCGGACGCCCGAGCCTGGCGCTGCCAAACGCGGTGACCGATGACAGAAGAAAAATTGAGTCCAGCCGATGCAGCCCTGCGCGAGCGGATCACCGAGCTGTCGGTGCACATCTCATGTGGGGGTATCCGTGGACCGCTTCAGCAGCCAAGCGCCGCTTACCCGAACCTTCCTGTGAAGTGGCAGTCGTGCCGTCACGAGGAATCCGCCCAACGCTGGGCCGGACACGACATCTCCCGCGAGTATGACCTCTGCATCGTCTGCTGCAGGGCGACGGCCGGAGGGTCAACGCGTTGGTCGTGGCTCGCGTGCGAGAACTGCCGCACACTCAATCACGAACTTGGCGAAACCGGAATCGGAGCGCTTCCGATCGGACGACACAGCATCATGAACGGGCACGCCATCGGTGGTGGTGCAAAGATCGAGGAGCAAGCCGCGCGGATGGCGCAGTATGTGGAACGGCAGCGCAGGTTGCGTACGTGGCGTGATCGAGAGTACGGGCGGCTGGCTTCGGACTTCGACGCCGACGTAGACGTTCCGCTCCGACTATGGCAGGTGCACTGGCCCCCGAGCCTCGACGCATCGAGGGACGCGTTCGCTCGGCTGCTGCGGTGGCTGTCATCAACGCAGGACACCCAAGACTGACCGGCGCCGAAGTGACGCGGATGTCCCTGGGGCGTAGTTCAATCGTCCTGTGAGAGACATCGAGGATGATGGCGCAGAGGCCGAGCAGTCAGTCCAGGAGGCCATCCTGGAGTTGCTGGATGCCGACAGCGAGCTGGACGACGCCGCTCGCGAGCTGGTGCTGAGTGCTCTTGCCGAAGTGACCGATCAGGATGACGATGACGCGGAGACGGACTGGTCGCCGACGTACCTGACAAACATCACGGTGTCCGGCTTCCGCGGCATCGGCTCTACGGCGAAACTCGATCTGCCGCCCGGCCCAGGGCTGACGGTGGTCAGCGGTCGCAACGGGTCCGGAAAGTCGAGCTTCGCCGAAGCCGTCGAACTGGCACTGACCGGGTCGAGCTACCGGTGGCGCGGAAAACAATCGCTGTGGTCCGAGTCATGGCGGAACCTGCACAAACCCAACCCCTGTGCGCTGCGTGTGCGATTCACCCGCGAAGGTGGCCGGCCGGTCACTGTCGGCGTTGACTGGGCCCCGGATGCCGAGTTGACGGACTGCTCCTTGTGGAATCAATGCGAGGGTAAAGACCGCGCTGAAGGAATTGAAGATCTCGGCTGGACACGTCCGCTGGAACGGTGCCGGCCGGTGCTCTCGTATGACGAACTTGGCCGGCTGTTCGACGGCGGACCTTCGGCACTGTACGACGCCTTGGCCAAACTTCTTGGACTTGAGGTGCTCTCAGCTGTCGAGAAAAAGTTGGCCGCGGACCTCAAAGAAGCCAAACTCGTGAAGGATACCGCCGACACCCTCCGCAAGGAGGCTATCGCTGCTTTGGCATCGTCGGATGATGAGCGAGCCGCAGGCTTGGTCAAACTGATGAAAAAACATGTACGGCCCGTCGATGACATCCTCGCCGTGGTCACCGGATCAAGCCAGCCCGAAACGGGCGTCCTGACTGCACTTCGTGGCATCAGTGAGATGGCGGTGCCATCTGTCGACGAACTGGAGTCATGTATGGCACGTCTGCAATCAGCATGGGACAACCAACGTCGGACAGAACTTGAGATGGCGGCCTTGGCGGCCGAGCGGATGGGTCTGCTCCACAGCGCCCTTGAATACCATGCTCGCGCGGGCGATTCCGAATGTCCTGTGTGCGGTGAAGGCCGGTTGAATGGCGACTGGGCCACGCGTGCACGCATCGCACTCGCTGAAGGCGAAGCATCCGTCGCCGAGTACCGGTCCGCTGCCGATGCTCTCAACAGCGCGCAAGCAGAAGTTCGAGCGCTGACGACACGGCTACGGCAGGTTCCGGCAGTCCCAGGGATCGAGATCCATGCTCTCGCTCTGTACAACCCCGCAGCAGAGCACGCTTCTGCGATACCCGTCGATGACATCACACGTTTAGGCGAGTTGAAGGCGGCGCTGACCGACGCCGTCGGGGCAGCGGAGCTGCTCATAACCGAAGCAGGCGAATTGCTCGCCACCCGCGAAGGTGCCTGGGGTCCCTTGGCGGCACAGGTGGCGGCATGGATCCCGGAGGAGCGACGGGCGCAGCAGCTCGATGCCCGGTACAAGGCGGCCATGGCCGCCAAGAACTGGGCCAACAAGCAAGGCGCGGCGTTCCGGAATCTCAGGCTGAAACCCATTGCTGCTCAGGCGCGGCAGATCTGGAGTGAGCTACGGCAAGAGAGCAATGTCGACCTCGGCGAGATCACCCTGACAGGAACCGCAACCAGGCGAAAGGCAGTGCTGAGCGGTTCGGTGGACGGAGAGCCGACGCACGCTCTCTCCGTCATGAGCCAGGGAGAGCAGAACGCAGTGGCCCTGGCACTTTTTCTTCCCCGCGCCACCTCGGTCAGAAGTCCATTCCGATTCGTGGTCCTCGACGACCCGATTCAGGCGATGGATCCAGCCAAGATCGACGGGTTCGTTCGTGTGCTCACCAACGTCGCGCGCACCCACCAGATCATCGTCTTCTCCCATGATGACCGTTTGGCCTCAGTCATCAGAGACACAGGCGTCGACGCGCGTCTCGTCGACGTCGTTCGAGGTTCCGGCTCCAGAGTTACGAGCCGCCTGAACACGGATCCCGCACGGCGCCTGGTCGATGATGCCCTGGCGATGGTCCTGGACGACAACCTTCCCGACGACGTCAAAGGTCGTGTGGCTCCGAATCTGTTTCGTATGGCGTTGGAATCGGCTGCCAAGCAGGCGCATTACGCACGGCAGATATCGGCGGGCCGATCGCGTGCGGCCGTTGAAGCGCAATGGCAAGCGGCGAAAAAGACCCGACAGCGCTTGGCGCTCGCCATCCACGGCGACGAGAAAGCAGATGTCACGGATTGGCTCAAGGCGCGACGCGGCCGAAAGAACGTGTTGGACATAGGAAACGCGGGTGCTCACGGCCGCGTCGACAATCTGGTGAAAGAGGACGTGCGCGACCTGGAACACGCCGTCGACGATCTGCTGGAGCCGCGATGAGCGCGACGGACCTGTTGAAGCACGCACAGCGCGTCGTCAGAGAACCGAGGGCCGACGGTCTTTCGTCTCGAATGGCGGCGTTTCTGGCGCGTCAGGCGCTGGAAGAGATAATCGAGCTTCGGTGTGCGAACCTCGGTGCGCCTGCGCCGTGGGCCAACACCCGAAGCAAGCTGGTAATCCTGCGCTCGTTGGACACCGAAGAAGCGGCCGACAGAGCCGCGATCGCGTGGAATCGGCTGAGTGTGGCGTGCCACGTCCATGCGTTCGAGTTGCAACCGTCAGCTGCCGAGATCGAATACCTGTGTGGCGTTGTGGAATCGTTGCTGCCAGGGTATGCCCGGGTCTAGGGGATTTCATATGTTCCGCCCGCCAGTGCGGCTTTGAGCCACTCGCTGAAATCGGGCAGCGTGCCATCGATGCCGGCGTTGGCCAGGTATAAGCGGAACATGTCGTTGAATTCGAACCATTGGTCGTCAGCGCAGCGGCGATACTCGTAGGCGAACTCGTCGTAGGGCTCGATCCCGGATTCGAGCAATTCTTCTGTGAGGCCGACGAGTGATGTGGCGAGCTGCACCCACTGCTGCGGGTCCTTCGTGCCGTTCGGATCGCCGACGGTGGGCGCTGCGTTACCGAGCTCGCCGTACCCTTGTCCGCCGTCGCCACTTGTGTAGGCCACGATCACGTGCTTTCCGTCAGGCCAGCTGGCGAGGCCGCTGAACGAGACCTCCGACATCACCGAGAGCCCGGCACCGCTCAGCACCGACCATTCGACGGTAGTCTGTCCATCCCACGTGAAGGACACTTCGTGCTCGAGATGCTCGTCGTCCCATGGAACCGACGACCATAGGCTCAAGCCGAAACTCCCGGCCTCGATCGATTTCGGAAGTTGCTCGACGGGATCCTTCTGCCAGGGCTCCAGCTCGACCTCGTATCCGGTATCTGTCCGGGTTATCTGCCACAGTTCGATCTCCCGTTCGCGGAGATCGGCTGCCTCATCGCAGGGAACGTTCTTGATGATGTACTCAACCGCGTCGTCGGGTTCGAAGCCGAGGTCTGTCCACTTCTGTGCAACGGCCAGGGGACGCCTGCGTCGATGAAAGTCTGGGCGTCGACAGTGGAGAATCCTGCGCGCAGCCATTCGGTCGTGCCGCTTTGAGATGAATCCGCGGTCATGTGGTCCTTCTGTGCCTGGGAAGTAACGGGCCGTCGTCGTCGGATCTTGGCAGGACTTCACCCGTGTTGTCCGGCGAATGCCGATGATCCGCAGGCGAGTTGTGGACCTAACTGCCGCTCAACCCGAGTTTGTCGGTGCTACATGTCATTCTGATCAGCTCGCCTGCCGCGGGCGTGTGGATCTGACAGAGGGGAGCTGCGATGACTGAGCAACTGACGCCAACGCGAACACGTAATACCGGCCGGCCCGCTCGATCAGTAGTTATCCGCAGTTATTGCGGAATCCGCAGTTTATGCGGTATGGTGGGGCATGTCAGATTCCTACGAGGAGATTCGCCGCCATCTTGCGGATGCGGAAACCGCCGACACTGCGGCACGGACTCTCCAGCACCTTCGGGTTGTCCTGACGGAGGTTGGCAAGTTACTCGACGAGGAACTTGCCCGTGCCGTCGTCGACGACGAAATGTCGCTCGCAGCGGCCGGAAAAAGTGCAGGTCTCACCGAAAACGCTGTCGGGCCACGCCTTGCCGCCACGGCGAGGCTGGCACCTTATGCCACCAGGGGGGATCGCGTCACCGCCGAAGATGTCAAGCGGGCCCGACATGACAAGTACGCGAACGCGCCGCTGCCTCCGGCCGCGGAGCCTGAGCCGATGCGGTTCAAACCGCGCCGGAAAACCAAGAACTCCTAGACCTACCGAAAGGGCTGTCATGGTCAATTCGAATCTCACCCATCTCGTGTTCCTGCTCGACCGGTCAGGGTCGATGCAGTCGATCAAGTCCGACGTCATCGGTGGGTTCGAGGCTTTCCTCACCGAACAGCGGGCCGCTGATGGTCAATGCGTCGTGACCCTGGCGCAGTTCGACCATGAGTACGAAGTCGTCTACCGGGCGATCCCGCTGGTCGAGGTGACTTCGTTGGAGCTGTCGCCGCGCGGACGTACCGCGCTGCTCGATTCGATGGGCAAGCTCATCACCGACACCGCCGCCGAAATCGACGCGATGCCTGAGGGCGAGAAACCCGGGACGGTGGTCGTGGCCATCATGACCGATGGCCTCGAGAACGCGAGCATCGAGTGGCAACGCCCTGCCATCAAGGCCCTTGTCGAGCAGCAGACCAACGATCACGGGTGGGAATTCCTCTACATGGGTGCTGATCAAGACGCCGTCGAGGTCGGTCGGGACCTCGGCGTCAGGGCGGAGCAGTCCGTCACATACGCGCGAGGAAAATCTCGCGAGGCATGGGCTGCGGCAGCCGGCAACGTGCGTCGATACCGGGGTGACAAACTTCTGGACCCCGCGGCCGCCATGCCTGCGTTCACAGACGAACAACGTCTCGAACTGTCTGACGACTGACTGGGCCGATGACGTCGGGCGTCGAAGCGGATGTCTGCATGCAATAGCCGGCGCACTTGTCTCGCCGCGGCGAGTGCGGTCGCGACAGTACCCGCCGCCCAGCCCACCACGGGTGCGTAGCGCAGCGCTCGCCGAAAACCCGAGGTACCTAATGTCGCAACACAATCCGTTTCGAGTAAAAACTAGCAAAGACTGCCTAAGCATGTTTTCATTGCTGTCAATTAAGTCGGACTTCCTTCCCACCAGCTCGCGCTGCGTCAGGCGGGTATCGGCCGTCCGTACGAGGTCACACGAGGGGGAGCTCTAGTGATGGACACTGGCGATCATCATTCTCTGGTCGGTCAAGCGCTGACGGTGCTGGCCCGGGGCTTGTCCCCATTTGTGAATCATGTTCTGGCGAAGGTGGTACCGCCGGGAACGGAATGGCCTGAACTCCTCCGCCGTAAAGACACTGCGAACGGCCGCGGTGGCGGTGAGTACCGCAGCACCGACCTGGCGATGATGCTGCGCGCCATGACCGAACGCCTTGGCGACGTCGGCTACCCGTTCAGCCGCAGCATGCCGCGGCAGGCCGAGATCTATGCCAAGGAACTGCGCGAAGTCCGCAACAAATGGGCACACACCGGCGAATTCACTGCGCCCGAGGCCTACCGCGCCATCGACTCCGCCGAGCTGCTGCTACGCGCCATCGACGCCCCCGAACCAGCCGCGGCCCTGGCCCAGCTCAAAGCCGCGGTCTCA
>Ga0182742_1001703_pt1 | contig 26878 bp, 18 predicted proteins | sample eDN5th37CBELigMG_FD_128880 | JGI IMG/M metagenome (GOLD analysis project Ga0182742, IMG submission 128880) | Enriched Miracle-Growth compost microbial communities from Emeryville, California, USA - eDNA 5th pass 37_C BE-Lig MG (version 2)... ...
CGAGATCGAGCGGGTCGGGGCGAGGGCGGTCGTTCTTTGGCGGATCGAGGAGGACGAGGCGCAGACCTGGCACCTCCCTGCGGAGCGCCGCGTCCTGGAAACCGCAGGAATCCCCGCGCTGGTGCTCACCCGGCGTGACTGGCTGGCCCGCGATGGCGCCGCTGACGAAATCCGCCAGTTCCTTGAAGGAGTGACCGCATGACCCCGCTCGCCGGACATCGCGTGGCCGTGCTCGGCGGCATGGCCGAGCGGCCGCTCGCCCGCTACCTCGCCTCGCTCGGTGCCGAGCTGGGCGGGCCGGTGGAAGGCGCCAGCTTCGTGATCGACGATCTCGGGCTGGAGGCGACTGCCGGCCTCGCCATTCCGGAAGCAGCGGTGCATGTCTCCGTCACCCCCTTCGGCTCGGGCGGCCCGCGCTCTCACTGGAAGGCCGGCGAGCTTGTCGCTTCGGCCATGGGCGGGGCGCTGCGCCTGACCGGCGAGCCGGGGGAGAAGCCGGTCAAGGAAGCCGGCGATGCCTGCACCTTCCATGCCGACATGGTCGCCGCGGCCGGCGCGATGGCCGCCCACTATGCACGCGGCACGCACGGGCAGGGCCAGCACGTCGACGTCTCCATCCAGCAGGTCGCCTTCAGCCGCAACGTCAACGGCGTGCTCGTCTGGCAGTTCGACCGGCGCAAGCTGGACCGGGCGGGCGGCTGCATCGCCTACGGCAAGGCTAGGGTGCGCGTGATCTGGCGTCTCGCCGACGGCTGGTGCTTCCACGCGCTCATGACGGGGCGCCTCGGCGCCCCCGCCAATAAGGCCTTGTCGGACTGGATGGACGAGGCGGGTATCGCCAACCCCATGGCGGGCGTCGACTGGCTGGCCTACAACCGCTCCACGCTTCCGGCCGAGACCCGCGCACAGTGGGAGGCGGCGATGGCCGAGTTCTTCGCCACCCGCACAAAACACGAGATCGCCACCGAGGGCCGTCGCCGCGGCATCAACGCCTGCGTGGTGAACGAGCCGGCCGATGTGCTCGCCGACCCGCACCTCGCCGCCCGAGGCTTCCTGGACACGCCCTCCGGCCTGCCCGAACGCTTCGCTGCGATCCGGCCTGGCGCAGCGAAGGTGCAGCCGCCCGCCGTCCGTGCCGGAGATCGGCCCGGGCCATTGTCGGGCGTGAGACTGCTCGATTTCGCCTGGGCGCTGGTCGGCTCGATCACCACCAAAACCCTCGGCGACCTGGGTGCCGAAGTGGTCAAGATCGAGAGCCGCAGCCGCCCGGATCTTTCGCGCCTGGATGTGCAGGTGTCCGCCTCCAGCGCCAAGAGCCTCGACGACAAGCCCTGGTTCGCCCACCTCAATTCCTCGAAGAAGTCGCTCACCCTGGATCTGAAGCAGCCCGGCGCGCGGGAGATCATCAACCCGCTGATCGACTGGGCGGATGTGGTGGTGGAGAACTTCTCTCCCGGCACGATGGCGCGGCTCGGGCTCGATTACGACAGCCTCACGCGGCGCAATCCGGGCGTGGTGATGGTCTCTGGTAGCGTCTACGGCCAGACCGGGCCACTGGCGCAGGAATGGGGGGTGGACGGCACGGGCGGTGCCCTGTCCGGCCGAACCTATCTCACCGGCTACCCCGATGGCGACCCGGTCATCCCCGGCGCTGTACCCTATGGCGATGTGATCGTCCCTTTCGTCATGGCCGGCCATGTCGCCGCCGCGCTGCAGCACCGGCGCGAGAGCGGGCAAGGCTGCCACATCGACGCCTCCATGTACGAGATCTGCGTCCAGCAGATGCGCGACTTTCTCTCCATGGCCCGCTCCGGGAGTCGCCCCCACCGGCTCGGCAACGCTGACCCGGCGGTGTTCTGGCAGGACGTGCTTCCGGCCGCGGGCGAAGATCGCTGGGTGGCGATCAGCACGTTCAGCGAGGAGGAGCGAAGGCGCCTGCTTGCCATCACCGGCGCTGATATCGCCGCTTGGACCTCCAGCCGCGACGACCGTGCTGTCGCAGAGGAGCTGCAGGCGGCCGGCATCGCAGCGGGCGCGCTGCAGGATATTGAGGACCTGATGGAGGCCGATCCGCAGATCGCTGGGCGAGGGGCATTGGTGATGCTCGAACACCCGGTGCTCGGCCCGTTCGGGCATGTTGCAACGCCGATGCAATTCTCTTTCGACGGGCTGCAACCGTTCCGTGCACCCGCCATGGGCGAGCACAGCCATGAGGTCGCGCGAACGATCTGCGGCGTCAGTGAGGATCGGATCACACAGCTCGATAGCGAAGGAGTGTTCCGGTGAACACGTCGACCAACCAGCGCAGCCGCAAGACGCTAGAATGCACGGCGGAAGCGACCGCGCACCAGAAAGCGTTCGGGCAGGAGCTGCGCCGCCGCGTGGTGGAGGAGCGTGAGCCCTTCGCCATCGTGCAGGCCGACACGCCGCACGAGCTGTTCCATGCGATGGATATCCCGATCATCACCAACCAGTGGTGGTCGGCCTACATCTCGGCCAAGCAACTCTCCGCCCGCTATTTCGATGCGATGGTGGAGGCCGGCTATCCGGCGAACAGCTGCAAATATTGCTCGCTTGGCCTTGCCTGCACGGTGGCGAACGATCCCCAAAGCGCGCCCTGGGGAGGGTTGCCGAAGCCGACGGTGCTGGTGGCCCGGCTGACCTGCGATTGCATCCAGCACGTCTTCGGCCAGTGGGCGAAGGCGCTTGGGAGCGAGTTCTTCCCGATGGAAGCACCCGCCTGGACGCACAAGGATCCGCGCTGGTTCGACCATGCGTTCGACGACTGGGAGCGCGTCTACCAGCCTGATCGCATCGCGCAGATGGTGCGCGAGATGGAAGACCTGATCGCCCTTCTCGAACAGCGGACCGGCCGCCGGTTCGATGAAGCGAAGTTCCATCACCTGATGGAGCAGATCAACGTGCAGGAGGGGTTTATCTGGGAAGCCGCGCAGGCGATCGGAGAGGCGCGCCCGTGCCCTGTCTCGATCGCCGAGCAGATGCCGAACACGATGATCCCGCAATGGCACCGCGGCTCCGACTGGGCGGTCGCTCATGCCAGGAAGTTCCGCGATCAGGTGATGGAGCGGATCGACGCCGGTCTCGGCGCCTCCGCCAACGAAAGGCTGCGCCTGATGTGGATCGGCGCGGGCGTCTGGCACGATCCCGGCTTTTACCAGGCGCTGGAGGAGAGCCTCGGCGCGGTGTTCGTCTGGTCGATGTACATGCCGTTCGCCGGGCCGGCCTATTTGCGCGACCTGAAGGGCAAGCCAATGGAGGCGTTGGCAAGCCGCGTCGCGTCCATGAACGAGACGCTCCACCTGCCGCCCTGGATGAACGGGTGGATGACGGCCGAGGCGGAACGGTGCGGCATCGACGCTGCGATCATGCTGCTGCCGCCCGATAATCGCCCCTCGCAGTCGGGGACGAAGCTGACGGCGCACGCCCTGGAGGAAGCGGGCGTGCCGGTGCTGATGGTCGGGGCGGACATGGTGGACGCCAAGATCTGGGACCATGACCGGATGGTTGGAATGGTCGCCGACTTCCTGCGCGAAAGGGGCCTCGCATGAGGCTCCCCGCGCTGATCCTCTGCCTTATCCTCGCCGCCTGCGCGCGGCCTGTCCCGCCCGGCGTCACCGAGTTGACCTACGCGACGCCCTATCCTCCCTCGCACCCCTTCAGCAAAGCCGACCAGCGCTGGATGGATTTCGTGGAGCAGGAATCGGGCGGGCGCCTGCGTATCCGACCGATCTGGTCCGGAGCGCTTTTGTCCTCGGACATGTCGATGGAGGAGTTGCGCCACGGGGTTGCCGATATCGGCCTCATCACCCCGATCTATACGCGCGGCGGAACGCATCTGCTGCGCATCCAGACGGGATTCTACAGCGGTGCGGATTCCATCGAGTCGCAGGTCGCGCTCTACCGCTGCCTCGAACGCGGTGTTCCGCAGATTACGCGCGAGCTGGAGGGGCTGAAGGTTCTGGCGGTACAAGGCGGCCTGATGCCGGGGGTCGTCACGCGCGCTCAGCCAGTGGAGAGCCTGGCTGACCTCAAGGGCCTGCGCATCCGCGCTCCCACCGAGTTGCTGCCTGTGCTGAAGGGTCTGGGCGCGGACCCTGTCAACATGCCGATGGGGGAGGTCTATTCGGCGCTCGCCAAGGGGGTGATCGACGGCGTTATCGCACCCCCTGACACGTTCCAGGCGCTGCACCTCGCCGAAGTCGCCGACTATTATTATGAGCTGCGGGTGCCGCGCGGTGCCTATCCCGCGCGAGCCATCGGACAGGAACGCTGGGATGCGCTCGCGCCGTGGCAGCGGGACCTGCTCGATCGCAGCAGTGCGGTATGGGAACAGGCGCTGGCCACTGAAATTCGCGCCTCCGAGGCAGTCGGCCGAGCTCGTGGCGAGGGCCGCATCCGCTACGCCACCCCCACACCAGCGGAGCAGGCGGCGTTTGACGAACTGTACCTTCGGGATGGCGAGGCCAATGCTCGTGCTCTCGCCCGCTACGGGATCGACGGGATGAGCGCCTATAGCCTCGCGCGATCCAGCCTCGTGGAACGCGACAGAGTTGAATGTGGAGTATTATCGTGACGCAACCACTTGCGGGCATCAGGGTGGCAGACTTCAGCCACGTGATGGCCGGCCCCTTCGCCAGCCATCTATTGCGGCTGCTCGGGGCCGAGGTCATCAAGATCGAACCGCCCAAAGGTGATCAGTTCCGCAATTACGGCAGCAATCGCGACTATGACGGGATGGCACCGGCCTTCATCGCCGCCAATGTCGGCAAGAAGAGCATCGCGCTGGACCTGAAGGCTCCGGAGGACCGGGAGGTCGCCCGCCGGATCGTGGAACGCAGCGATGTGCTGCTGGAGAACTTCCGCCCGGGCGTGATTGACCGTCTGGGCTTCGGATATGAAGAGGTGCGCCAAGGCAACCCGGGGATCGTGTTCTGCTCGGTCTCTGGGTACGGCCAGGACAGCCCGCAGCGCGATTGGCCGGCGATCGACAACATCGTGCAGGCCACCAGCGGCATGATGATGCTGAGCGGCGCGGAAGGCGATCCGCCGGTGCGCATCGGCTTTCCCATCGTGGACACGCTCACGGGGCAGACGGCGGCTGTGGCGATCCTCAGCGCGCTCTTTCAGCGCGAGCGGACCGGCAAGGGTGCCTATATCGACGTGTCGATGCTGGATGCGAGCATGGCCTTCATGACCTCGGCGCTCACGCCCTTTCTGGTGACCGGCAGTACCCTCAGGCGGCTGGGCAACACCGGATATAGCGAGCTTCCCACCGCCGGCGTGTTCGTCGCGCGGGATGGACGGCACATCTCGCTCGGCGTGGTGCAGGAGAACCAGTTTCGTGCCCTCGCCGCGCTGCTTGGGCGAGAGGATTGGCTCGACGATCCGCGCTTCGCCAGCCCTGACGCGCGGCGGGCTAATTTCGATGTGATGCACGACGAGCTAACTGCAATCCTCTCCACCCGCGACGCCGCGGAGTGGGAGCGCCTGCTGAGCGAAGCGGGCATTCCGTGCGGCAAGATCCGGCAGGTGGGCGAAGCCGCGCAACTGGCACAGCCGGGCAGCCTGCTGGAGATCGAGATCGCGGGGCTGCCCGGCTCCGGCCGGATTTCCGTGCCGAATGCCGGCTTCAAGATGAAGCCCGGCGCCCCGGGCACCAACGAAGCCCCGCCGCGCCTCGACGAGAACAGGGAGGAGATCCTACAATGGCTCGCACAAGCGGACGCTTGAGGACGGCGATCCTGTGCGCCGCCTTCCTGTGCGGCCTAGCCGCCCCGCCGGCCAGGACACAGGAGGTGCCGGATAGCGCCCAGACAGCCGCGCAGGAGGGCGCTGTCGAGGCGCGGCTGGCCAAAATCGGGGCGAGCACTCAGGCGAGCGAGGACGCGCTGGCTGTCATCCGCTTCCCCTACGATTTGGCTCGCCGGATCGCGGCCGGGGAGCGCGAGGCCGAACGCCGCCCCTTCGCCGACCGGCTCGCCCGCTCGCAGGAGGTGCTTGAGGCGCTGGAGCAGGGGAGGGACATCGTCCACCGCGACGTGGGGGACCAGCACCGCGCCTATCGCTTTGCCGAGACGGGCGAGCTCATCCCCTATCGCCTCTACGTGCCAACCGATTGGGACGGGCAGGAGAGCCTTCCGGTCGTCGTAGTCCTCCATGGCGGGGGCGGCGACGAGAACCAGATGATGGACCTCGACGACGGCAAGCTGATGCGGCTCGCGGAGCGCTATCGCACCATCGTCGTCTCCCCGCTCGGCTATCATCCGCTCGGCGCCTATGGCAGCCCCATCCGCCTGCCCTCGGTCTATGGCACCACGACGCAGGAGGGGCGGGCCGTCGGGGGCCCGGAGCGCGCCCGGCTGCTGGCCCGCAGCGAGCGCGACGTGCTCGATGTGCTGGAGCGCACCGTCCGCGAATATGGCGCCGATCGCTCGCGCATCTTCCTCACCGGCCATTCGATGGGTGGCGGTGGCACCTGGTATCTGGCGCACCAGCATCCCGAGTTGTGGGAGGCCATCGCGCCATCCGCCGGCCCCTTCTTCATCGACGGATATGATTTCGAGCGGCTGCGCGGGATGGGCATCATGATCCTGCAGGGCGGCGGTGATCCGCCTTCGCTGGCCGCCGACCGGCAGCTGGCGATCGACCTGCTCTCGCGCGGATTTGGCGTCAATTATGTGGAGACGCCCTCGGTCAATCACGGGCAGACTTACGGCGCCAGCCTTCCGACGATCTTCGAGTTCTTCGAGCGCCAGAAGCTGCGCGACGATCCGGCCAAGGTTCTGGAACTGCGCTGACGGGCGAAGCGAGAAGGCCTCACAACTCTTGGGAGAGGGACATTGCCATACAAGGTTCTGCTGGCGCTCGCGGCGCTGATGGGTCTGGTGTCGGGCGCCTACGGCAAGGATTATCCGGACTACGAGCGACGCTCGCTCTACGTGCCGGTGCGCGATGGAACGCGGCTGGCGGTCAACATCTACCGCCCCGCCAATGCCGCCGGCGTGGAGCAGGAGAAGCTGCCCGTGGTCTTCGCCTTCACTCCCTATCGCGCACGCTACCGCGATGAGCAGGGGCAGGTGCAGGAGTTGGCGCTTGGAGACGGGCTGGCGCTGCGCTCGCTGATCCGCGGGGGCTATGTCGTGGCGGTCGCGGATATCCGCGGGAAGGGCGCCTCCTTCGGCACGCGCCGCGGGTTCCAGGATCGGACGGAAGCGCAGGACGGGCACGATCTGGTCGAGTGGCTGGCGGCGCAACCCTTCTCCACCGGCAAGGTCGGAATGGTCGGCTGCTCCTATCTCGGCGGCACCACGATGCACACCGCGAGCACCGCGCCGCCCTCTCTCAGGGCGATCTTCACCGGCGCGACCGACTGGGACAAGTACGAGTTCGTGCGCCGCGGCGGCATCACCGCGCAGTTCAATACCCGGCCCGACGAGCAGCCTGAGGTGGATCTTGCCAGCATCCCCGTCGATGGTGACGAGGGAGGCGTCCTGTTGCGGGAGGCGGTGGCCCAGCATGCCGCCAACACGCCCATGGCCGGCCTGTGGTACTCCATGTCCTATCGCGACAGCGTCTCGCCGCTCACCGGCAACGCCTTCTGGGAGGAGGCGGGCGTGTGGCGATATGCGGACGCGATCCGCCAGGCGGGCATCGCCACCTACATGTGGAGCAACTGGAACGACGAGCCGACCAGTTCCATGATCGTCGCCGCGCGCAATCTCGGCAGCCGTCTGCTGGTCGGGCCGGGAAGCCACTGCGAGACACCGCGCGATTTTGACTTCGCAGGCGAGATCACCCGCTATTTCGACTACCACCTCAAGGGCATCGACAACGGCTTCGCCGATCAGCCGCGCGTGACTTATTGGAAGCACGAGGGCGGTGAGGACGGACGCTATGTCCGGGGCGAGATGCTTCCGGGCGAAGACAGCAAGACGCTGGCCTATTACCTCTCCGGTCCCGCCTCGGCCGCCAACGGAGGGCAGGGCCTTTCGCTGGGGGCGCGCGCCGCCGCATCCGGCTCGGCCACCTTCGCGGTCGATTATGACGTAGCCCACGAGGAGTATTTTTCCTTCTGGCCCAATCCGCTGGACGAGCATGGCGTCACCTTTGACACCGAAGTGCTCGCAGAGCCGCTGGAGCTGCTCGGCTTCCCCGTCGCCCATCTGGCGGTCGGCGTTGACCGCCCCGATGCCGACATCTTCGTCTACCTCGAGGAGGTGAAGGCAACGGGCGAGGTGGAGGTGCTCTCCTTCGGGCGCCTCAAGGCCTCGCACCGGGCATTGGCGGACGCGCCGTGGGATAATCTGGGCCTGCCTTGGCATTCCGGGCTGGAGGCGGACAGCGCACCGCTGCCGCAAGGCCAACCTGCCGGAATGTCCATCGCGATGCTGGCGACCTCACGCCACGTGCCAGCGGGATCACGCCTGCGCTTCGTCGTCACCGGCGCCGATCCTCGCCAGCGCAACCTCGCCGATCTCCGGCAGGATCCTGCGCCCCGGATCACCCTCCATTACGGCTGGGATGCGGAATCGCGGATCGACATCCCGGTGCGGCAGCTTGCCGGTAGGCCGGAGCCAGCCGCAGCGCCGGTTGCGGAGGCTGTGCCTCTGCCCGGGCAGATCGGCGCTCCCGCCGGCAGCGGGCCCTATCCTGCAATCGCGCAGGCAAGGGTGGATGCGCCCGGCTACACGATTTACCGCCCGCAGGTTCTGCCGGAGCAACGGCTGCCCGTGGTCCTTTGGGGCAATGGCGGCTGCCGCGACAACGGCCTGAGCGCCAGCCACGCCTTGCGGGAATTCGCCAGCCACGGCTTCCTCGTCATCGCCAACGGCGCTCCGCGAGAGGAACGCCCGGTGCTCGCCGCACTCCCTGCCGAACCGTCGGTGCCGCAAGGTGGCCCGCCGCCTCCACCGCGCGCTGCGCCTGACGAGACCTCGGTGGCGCAGCTCCTCGCCGCAATCGACTGGGCCGAACGCGTGGCGACCGACCCTGCGGACGAGCTGTTCGCGCGCATCGACACCAGCCGCGTCGCTGCAACAGGGCATAGCTGTGGCGGCCTGCAGGCGCTGGCGGCCGGCGCCGATCCGCGCATTGACACGGTGCTGGTCTTTGGCAGCGGCGTCTACAATCGCCCTGGCTCAGGCCTCAGCGGCGTGGGTATCGCAAAGGACGATCTCGCCAAGCTCCACACTCCCGTCGGTTACATCCTCGGTGGCCCGACCGACATCGCCTACCCTAACGGGACGGACGATTTCGCACGGATCAGCCACGTTCCCGTCCTTCTCGCCAACCTTCCGGTCGGCCATGGCGGCACTTTGGACCTCGCGAACGGGGGAGACTGGGCTCGCGCCGGTGCTGCCTGGCTGCGCTGGCAGCTGAAGGGCGATGCGCAGGCGGCAAAGGTGTTCGTCGGGGAAGATTGCGGCCTGTGCACGACCTACGGCTGGACGGTGCAACGCAAGCAATTTCCCGGTGCCCCATGAGGCGCTGCCTAATAGCTCGCAAACGGATGACCACCATGAACCCCAGAGGATGGAACAGCGTGGACAGGTCGTATGAGGGGTGAGACCGATCTCGGACTGGTACTGGCCGGCGATCTGGTGCTGGATGAGCCCGACGCCGGCTACTGGCTTTCAGGCATCGCCCCGGCCCTGCAATCGGCCGATCTTGCCATCGGGCACCTCGAAGTCCCACACACCACGCGAGGGCAGGAGCTGGAGGGCGATGTTCCAGCACCGGGCGCGCCGCCGGAGAACCTGGTTGCGCTGGCAGAGGCGGGCTTTGACATCGTAAGCCTCGCCGGCAATCACATCACGGACTGCGGCCCGGAAGGCATCTCCGACACTGTCGAATGCCTCAAACAGCTAGGCGTCGCTTATAGCGGCGCAGGCCTGAGCCTTGCGGAAGCGCGGCGGCCGGCGCTGGTGGAATGCGCAGGGCGTCACGTCGCGCTCCTCAGCTACAATTGTGTCGGCCCGGAAATTGGCTGGGCCGGACCGGCGGAGGCCGGCGCCGCTTATCTGCGGATCGACACGGCTGACGGCTCTCCTATCACGCCGACCGCTCCGCTGGAGCGTGTCTCCGAAGAGGCGCGGGCGATCCTCCATGAGGACATCGCCGCTGCGCGCACGCAGGCGGAACTGGTGCTGGTTTCACTCCACAAGGGCATTGTGCACGTGCCCGCGCGGCTCGCTCCCTATGAGCGTGCGCTGGCCCACGCCACCATCGATGCCGGGGCCGACGCGGTGCTGGGGCACCACGCTCACATCGTCAAAGGCATCGAGTTTCACCGCGGGCGGCCGATATTCCATGGTCTTGGCAATGGCTGCGTGGTGACGTCCGCCCTCAGCCCCGCGCAGGATCATCCCGCTCGCCGCGAATGGGCCGAGCGCCGCAAGCGCCTGTTCGGCTTCGAGCCGGACCCGGCCTACACGCTGGCGCCCTTCCATCCGGAGGCGGTGAACGCCTTCCTGGGAAGGCTGACCTGGCGCCGGGATGGACGCCTCACCGCGGGAATCATCCCGGTGCATGTTGAGCCGCCCGGCCGCCCGGTTCTGGCCCATGGCAGGCGCTCACGAGAGATCGCCGAATACCTTGAGACGGTCACCCGTGCGGCGGGATTGCCCCACATCCGGATCAATGCTGACAACGCTATCGTGCCCGCCGCCTGACAGGCCCGGGCGCTGTTTTGCACCACGACCAGCCCTGGGTTGAATGCATGGCGGAAGCTGGTTGCAAGCGGCGTGCAACAGGCGCGCATCGCCCTTGGGCAGCGCCTGAAAAACAGGCTTATGCGACCGGCCACAGGAGGGAGGTACCCTTACACACCGTCGGTATCGTTCACACAGGAGATGGTTCAGGAAGAAATTATCGATAAGAAAACGTCAGGCTTCGCCTTGCTGTGGCTGGCCTGACATTTCCCCTCAAGTGCGTCCGCTGAATAACCTCTCAGCAGCGCACATCCGTCACCCGCCGAGATTGTCCCGGCGGACGTCGAGCGATGCCTGCGCCTTCAACTCGCCGACCTGGACGACGACGGGGCCATCGGCGGCATCATCTTCCACCACGAGCTTGACCCACAGCGAGTTCTCATCGCGGTAGGTGGCCGTCTGATTAGCGGCGTGGAGCGCGTCCATGCTGTCGACCTCGATACCGCCAGCTGGCGCGGTGAAGCCGGGAAGCTCAAAGAGAACCCACGAACCCTTGTCCATCTCGCGCAGGTGGAGCGACACCTTGTCCCGCATGGTGGAAACCCTGATCTGGGAACCACTCTGGACGGTGGTCTCGCCATTATACTCGTACCGCTTGCCGTTGCGTTCGAGGACGACCGGGTTCGTCGCCGGACCGGTGGAAAATTCCTGCCACTCTTTCGTATCGTCGATGCTGAGGCGCCCCATGTCGCCTTCGCAAACGGCGGCATTCCAGTTTGCCTTGATGACGCAGGTATCCTCGGCCGAGGCGATGCCGTTGTCGATGACGATATAGGCGCCCGGGGTTCCGCTGACAGAGCCGTCTGCGTCCTTGAATGCCGCGCTCCTGTAAGCAGCCTTGCCGAGATAGTCGGAGGACCAGCGGCGCTGGATCTGCGGGAAGTGGACCGGCTGGGCATTCACGAACTTCGCGCCTTCCACCATGTTTTCCGTGCTCATGCCGAAGCTGGTGAACAGCAGGTAGGAGATCGCGCCGGCGTCGCGGAGGTCGTTGGACTCGTAATTCACAAAGGTCGTGTTCACGACATCGTGGCGGTAATCGTAGAACTCGTAGCCGCGGATCGGGAAATCTGGCGTCACATGCGGCAGGGTGCGGCCATAAGCGATCTCCTCGGGCGTCGAGGGGTTGCCGATATTTTCGCTCTCACCCACGAACAGCGAGTCCTGCACGCGCGACGAATAGGGCGCGCCGTGGCCGCCTGCGGCATGAGTGAAGCCGATCGCATTATCCGCCAGCTTCAGGTTGGTGTAGAGGTGGTGCTGGCCGCGACCCCAGATCGCGCCGTTGCGGTTCTTGTAGGCGGTGTAATCGTCGACATGCGTGACGACCGTTCCGCTCGTCGGATCAGCAGGATCGACATAGGCCGTGTGCCCGGAGCCTGCGACACTGAACGTGTTGTCCGGGTTGGGCCCGCGATCGAACATCAGCGAATCGAAGGTGGAATGGGCGACATTGCCGGTGAACGTGCCCATGGCCATACGACGCGGCCAGGTACTCTTGCTGATTTCCGAGCCTTCGAATTCGCCGGTCGGATGTTGCGGGAAGGCCATCCAGAAGCCGATCTGATCGGAGCCCGCGGCCACGTTGCCGATGTAGTGGTTCGACGGATTGGTGATCCAGTAAGTGGCCACCGTGTTGTCGGACGGGATCAGGACATGCTCTGATTCCTGTCCCTTGCTGCCGCGGGAGGCATCGGTGAGGTTCGACGGCTCGCACGGGAGCGTCGGGTGGCACTTGGTCTGGATGCCGAGATTGCCGACGTAATAATTGCCCGTCTCGATCCCATCCTCGAGGAAGAAGCAGTGACCTACCGTGTTGAAGGTCACGTTGTTTTCCACCCGCAGGTTGTCGGTGCCGTGGACCGTCACGCAGCGGTTGTAGGTGTCGTGGATGGCGGCGTTCCGGACATACTGGCTCTTGCCGTCACCGATGACGTGCCAGTGGATGGGATAGCGCGCCAGTTGCAGATGCTGGCCCATGCGCGTGAGCTCCACCCCGGACACGGTCATCTGGCTCCCCGCCATCGCCATGATGTGCCCGCCGAGATAGCTCTGCTCGGCATCTTCGGACGCCTGAATCTTGATGTTGCGGGTGAGCATGGCGACTTCACCACGCTCATCGACGCCGAAAGTGATCTTGCCGAAGTGCATGTATTCAAGCGGCCGATCGAGGGTGATCCTGTTGCCGGCGATGGCGGTGATGGTCCGCTTCTCCGCCTGACGCGGATCGAAGTCGGTCGAGGCGAGCACGATCTCGTCGCCGACCCGCCATTCGCTGGCATCGAGCACTTCGATGGACGTGCTGCCTTTCTCGGCCGTGTTCGCCAGCTTCGTCCAGGTGTGCTCGCGATCGCCATGCAGGTTGAGCTTGCCGCGCATGAGCATGATGCCGCGGTCGCCCATGGTGTTGATATTCTCACCGGGGACGTTGTCCGTCAGCGTGATGGTCGCTTTGCGCGTATGCGGATTGCCCTCGCTGCCGATGTGCAGCTCTCCGCCGGGGAGGTAGATCCAGTCGGTGGCGAGTTCGAGATCGCGCTCGTCCGAAAAGCGGAGCTTGCCCTGGATGGTCAGGCTGCGCAGCGTGGGCGGGCTCACATCCAGCAGGACATCCATGTCCCTCGGGATAGTCACGGCAGCGCCTTCCCCCGGGACCTTGCCGTCCGGCCATGCCGCCGGATCGGACCAGCGCATCGTCCTCAGCGACGAGGGCGTGCTCTCCGCGGTCGCGTCGACATCGTGATGTCCGCTGTGCTCCTGAGCAGCGGCACTCCCGCTGCCGAGCAGGAAGGCTGGGGCAAGAAGACATGAAGCAAGGAGCAGGCGAGTTTGCTTGGCCATCAGATTGCGTCCTCTCACGCGGCACCGTTCGTCCGGCGCCCTTTTACGCGTGCAGCTTTGCAACCCTTATTGCGATTATCAAGTCGCTATTTGTCGCATCTCAGCAGTGGCGGCGGAGAGTGGTTCAGGTGCTGACGGCCCAGAGGCGGGCGGCGCGCGGCTCCCTTTCCCCGAAAATGGACTGGCTGAATGGCGCGGCGTCATAGTGTGTGCGCCGCAGACTGCGTTTGACTCGCCACTGCCGACGGGCGAGACTTCGGCCAACGACAATAGAAAAGCCTGGGAGGCACGCCTGCATGAGAAAAGTGCGAAACGGGGGCAGCCGCCCTTCGATGGTGGCAAAGGTCACGATCAAGGGCGCGATCGCCCTGGCTGGCGTGGCTTGCGCAACCAATGCCCGGGCAGAATGCAGCCGGGACATGCTCAAGGAGCTGGCGGAAACCTATGTCGAGGCGCAGTCGACCGGGAAGCCTGCGCTGCTGCCGTTGGCGGCTGGGGCCTATTACGGGGAGAACGACGTCGCCGTGGATGCCGCGAAGGGCATTCTGGCCCAGGCGCTGACGGTCGACTTCACGCGCAGCTTCTACGACACGACCCAATGCGCCACCTTCACGGAACTGACGGCAGCCTCGCACCCGCACCCTTACGTGATCCACACGCGCATGGAGGCGACCGACACGGGTGAGATCAGCAAGCTGGAATCTGTTGTGACGGATGCGGATGACTGGGTCTTCGGCGCCGCGGAGCACCTCACCCACACGCGGGAAGAGAACTGGGGTGAGATCCCGGTGGCCCAGCGCGACAGACGAGAGGTCATCCAGGCGGCGGCCGATGCCTACATCAACAATTGGGGAGACCCGGACCTGCCGGTACCGCACGGCACGCCCTGTACCCGGCTTGAGGGCCGCATCTACACGGACAGCAAGGACCCCGGAGGCCAAACCTGCACCATGGGCGCATTTCCGCAGCCGATCAAAACAGGCAACCGCCGCTACGTCATCGACGAGACTGTGGGAGCAGTCAGCATCTTCCACAATTTCTCGTGGATCGATGCCGGGCTGCCGGCGGATCATCCGGGAACTCCCGCCAGCCAGAGCTTTCGGGTGGAGGGCGGGATGAACCGCTACATCCACGAGGTGACGGCCTGCACGACGCCGAATTGTGGAAGGTAGATGCTGATGGTGCAAGCGTCGCGGCGCGTGGGGGGTGAATAGTACGCGGCCACTTTGAAAGCGCGCCGGGCCTGACGCCGGGAGCAGCACGGCAGCGGAACTTGTCAGGAGCTGGGCCCGTTCCGTGTACTCCGGCTTGGAAGGGCAGATGACCGCTTGTCGCGTCTTGATCATTGGAGGCGGCTTCGGTGGCCTTGAGGCGGCCAAGGCGCTGGCGCGTGCTCCTGTCGAAGTCACTGTGATCGATCGACAGAACCACCATTGCTTCCAGCCATTGCTCTATCAGGTCGCGACCGCCACGCTTTCTCCCGCGGACGTGGCCTGGCCGATCCGCGGGATCCTCTCCGGACAAGCCAATGCCACGGTGCTCATGGCCAATGTAGAGGGGGTCGATCCGGCACGATGCATCGTCCACACGGATGCGGGCGAGTTCGGCTACGATCTGCTGATCCTCGCGACAGGAGCCACCCACGCCTATTTCGGGCACGAGGATTGGGCACCTCACGCTCCGGGCTTGAAGCGGATCGAAGATGCAACGGACATCAGGCGGCGCGTGCTGACCGCGTTCGAGCGCGCGGAGTTGACGGACGATCCGGCACGGCGGCAAGCGCTCACAACCTTTGTCGTGATTGGCGGCGGGCCCACCGGAGTGGAGATGGCCGGCGCCATCGCCGACATGGCGCGAGAGGCCTTGCCGCACGACTTCCGCAGGGTTGACCCGGCATCGGCGCGCGTGGTCCTTGTCGAGGCTGGCCCACGATTGCTCGGCACGTTTCCGGAGAAACTGAGCGCCTACGCACGACGAGTTCTGGAGCGCCGGGGTGTTGAAGTCCTGACCGGCTCGCCCGTGACAGAGATCAAGGCGGGTGAGGTCTTCACGCAGGAACGCAGCATTCCGGCAGGAGCGATCGTGTGGGCAGCAGGCGTTGCCGCATCACCCGCTGCAGACTGGCTCAAAGCGGACCGGGATCGGGCGGGCCGTGTGAAGGTTGAAGAGGACCTTAGCGTACCGAGTCACCCGGAGATTTTCGTCATCGGGGACACGGCCGCGGTTATGGACGAGGAGGGCAACCCGGTGCCCGGCATCGCGCCGGCGGCCAAGCAGATGGGGCGCTATGTCGGCGCGGTGATCGCCGCTCGTGCCGCAGGCAAACCAGAGCCTGGCCGCTTTCGCTACCGCCACCAGGGGGATCTCGCCACGATCGGGCGCAACGCTGCGGTCGTAAAGCTCAAGAAGGTGACGTTGAAGGGGTGGATCGGCTGGATCTTCTGGGGCATCGCCCACGTCTACTTCCTCATTGGCCTGCGGAACCGCATTGCGGTGGGGTTCAACTGGCTATGGGACTATGCGACGTTCGGGCGAAGGGCTCGCCTGATCACGGACCCGTAAACGCGAAGGCGTCTTAGCCGGCGGTCGTACACCAGCGCCGCGGCGGGAAGGCTTCGGTGCGGGACCGTGCCAGTCGGCCATTTACTTCGACCCAACAATCTCCAGCTGGAAGCTCCGGTAAGGACGCATCGCCACCAGCATCATGGCAACCATGACAGGCGCCGCCACGCCGACAACCGCGCTGATCGAGTAGCGAATGTCGGACGGATCGCGGAAGACATAGTCCGTCATTAATCCGATGATCAGCGGGCCGAGCGTCAACCCGACCAGCGTCGTGAAGGTGACGTAGAGTGCGCTCACCTGCGCACGGGCGCGGTTCGGCACGATGAGCTGCAGCGCCGTGGCGGCGCAGGGGAAGGGCATGTTGCCGCAGAACGTCGCGACAGCCAGCAGCGCCAAAGCGAGCGGCGCTGACGGCATCAGGGGAGCAGCAACTCCGGCTACACCGCACACGAGAAACCCGCCGGCCGCGACCTTTAGAGGCGCATCGGAATGGCCGCGCGCGGCCAGCATGTCACTGAGGAGGCCGGCCGCGAACACGCCGGTCGTGCCGAACACCAGCAGGACCAGGCCGTACCAGAGACCGATTTGCGCCGGTCCCCAGCCATAGGTCCGCTCAAGCAGGGCCGGAGTCCAGATGGCGAAGGAATATGCGACCAGCAACACCATCGCGAATCCAGCAAACATCGGCACAAGGGCCTTTCGCCGGCTGCGTACGATCGCCACCACCTCTCCGGCGCTGAGGGCCTCCGTCGCACCCGCCCCGCGCCGTGTCGGCTCGCGAAAGAACAGGAACAGCGGCACCAGCAGCAGGCCGGGAGCGCCAACGATCAGGAATGCCGCCTGCCAGGGCTCATAGCCGGCCAGCAGGCCGGTCTGCAGCAGGGGCGCCGTATTCAGCCAGGCGAGCAAGCTGCCGCCGCCGATGAAGGCCAGGCCCTGTCCGATGGGAGCGCTGAGCAGGAAGCCACTCACAGGCCGGCCCAGCCGCTCGGGCGGGAACTGGTCGCTGAGCATGGACAGGGCGGCGGGTGTCAGGCTCGCTTCCCCAACCGCCACGCCGATCCTTGTCAGGAAGAGCTGGGCGTAGCTGCGCGCAAGGCCCGAAGCCATGGCGAACAGGCTCCAGAGCCCCAGTGCGGTCGCGATGATGAACTTGCGGCTGTGATTGTCCGCCAGTCGGCCGATCGGGATGCAGGCGAGGACGTAGAAGATGCCGAATGCCAGGCTCTGCAACATCCCGAACTGCGTGTCGCTGAGCGCGAACTCCGCCTTCAGCGGCCCGACCATCAGGTTGATGACGGTCCGGTCGAACTGGGAGACGATGGAAGCGAGTGCCAGGAGCACCACGAGCAACCAGCCCCGCGTTGCGCTGGGCCAGGGCGCTTCTGTCTTGTCATGGTCCTCTGGCGGCGTTGCCATGCGTCGATCTCTCCCAACCGGCACGGCTTCGAATGAGCCATGTTACCGTTCACATGCACGTTAGCAACCTAGAGCCTCAAGGCAAGTCGCTCAATTCGGCGAGGATGCGCGTCAACTGCTCGGCCGGGGTGAAGGAGCCATCCAGCACGATGCCGGCCTCATCTGTCGCGAGATGTTCCAGCGTCGAACATTGATCATCGACCAGGCTGGCCGGCATGAAATGGCCCCGCCTGTGCGAGACGCGGCGGTGCAATTCGTCGCGGTCAACCCGAGGTTCCACGAACACCACGCCCGGAACGCTCGCCCGCAGGCGATCCCGATATGCTCGCTTGAGGGCCGAACAGGTGACGATTGGCTCAGGCTTCGTCCTGAGAGCCGCAGCCACGGCATCAAGGAAGGGGATGCGGTCTTCGTCCGTCAGCGGTTCGCCGCGGGCCATGCGCTCGCGGTTTGCCGGAGGATGCAGATCGTCGCCTTCGACGTAGGGGCGCCCCAGGCTCTTCGCCAGCAACACGGCGAGCGTGGTCTTGCCGCTGCCGCTGGGCCCCATGACGACGATGGGCCGGGTCATCCGCTCGTCTGCCCAAGATCAAACAGACGCATATATTCAGCGCTGTCGGCCGCACCCAATCCGCCGGCCACCAGCATGCGGTGGAGGTCGATAGCCAGCGAGGTCAGCGGCAGCGGCACGCGGAGGGGCAGCGCCGAGAGCTGCACGGTCTCAAGATCCTTGAGCATGTTGTCGATGCGCCCGGTGGGGCTGAAATCGCGCCGGGCCATCTTGGCCATGAACTCCTGAAGGATGCGAGAATCCGCGCGCCCGCCCGCCAGCGCTTCCGGGATCAACGTGGCATCGATCCCATTCGCCTCCGCGAACTTTACCGCTTCGGCCACGGCCAGGAAGTTGAGGGCGCACAGGATCTGGTTGACCAGCTTGACGGTCTGTCCTGCGCCTGGGGGCCCCATATGCGTGATGCGCGCGGCCAGGCGCTCCAGCACCGGCCGGGCGGCGGCCACATCGTCAGGCTCACCGCCGACCATTAACGTCAGCGTGCCCTGCAGCGCGGCCGGAGCGCCGCCGGAGAGCGGTGCGTCCACCCAGCGCATCGAGCCAAGCTGAGCAAGCCGCTCCGCCATCTTCGCGGTTCTTCCCGGATCGATGCTGGACAGGTCGATCAGCAGGGTGCCGGTGCCTGCCCCCTCCGCCACACCCGCGGGGCCGAACACTGCCAGCTCGACCACGTCGGCGGTGTTGAGGCTGGTGATGACGAAATGAGCTCCCTCTGCTGCGGCGGCCGCTGACGGATGAGGGACTGCGCCTTTCCGGGCGAGGGCTTCCATCGCTTCGGGCGAAAGGTCGAACAGGCCCACCTCGGCACCTGTCGCGAGCAGGCGCTCCGCGATGGCTGAGCCCATGATGCCGACGCCGATGACTGCGACCTTCACCGGCGATCCCCCACCGAGGCGCGCTCGACAAGCTCAAGACCCACGTCGATGACGCGAGAGGGCTGCTGCTCCTCGGCCTTGAGCACTTCGAGGATCATTCGCCCCGCGCGTCCGCCCAAGGCGGTGAAGTCCACATGGATGGTGGTGAGCGCCGGATTGATCTCGCGCCCGATCTCGAAATCGCCGAAACCCATTACCGAGATGTCGCCCGGCACACGGATCCCCCGCCGCTGGCATTCCATGATCACGCCGACTGCTGAAAGATCCGAGACGGCGAACACGGCTTCCACATTCTCCGCGCGGCGCAGCAACTCGCCGATCGCCGCTGCGCCGTGGGAGTAGCTGACTGGCGCCTCACCGAAGCGCAGGACGAGATCGGCTGGATAGCCGGCGATGGCGAGCTCGTCTTCGAAGCCGCGCATGCGCTCCTCGCCGCGATGGTCCACCACATCCCCCACGTTGGTGGCGGCAACCGCGCCGATCCGCCTGAAGCCGCGACCGATCAGATAGCGTGCCGCCATTCGGCCCACCTGGTAATTGGAGAAGCCGATCGCATGCTCGATCGGCTGCTGCGGCACGTCGGCGATCTCGATGACCGGGATGTCGGCAGCGATCAGCAGCCGCGAAGCGTTGCGCCGGTGGACGGCCCCCGTCAGCACGATGGCCTCTGGCCGGCGCGCCAGCAGGTTGCGCAGCTGCCGTTCCTCCTCGGCCATGTCATATTCGGTGTATGCGATGAGCAGATGATAGTCGGCTTCGCGCAGCACTTCGGTGAGGCCGTGGGCCACCGCGGCGAAGTTGGCGTTCGTCAGTGTCGGCAGGATCAGGGCGATGAACCCGGTGCGCCGGCTGGAGAGGCTGCCGGCGGCTTTGTCCGGCACATAGCCGAGATCGGCAATCGCCTGCCGCACACGGTCGCGCGTGGCCGGCAGCACCAGGTCCGGATCGCTCAAGACGCGCGAAACGGTCATCCGGGACACGCCCGCCAGTTGCGAGACCTCGCGGATCGTCGGCCGCCGCGAGCCGGCACTTCGCCTGCGCGTACCTTGGGCAGCCGCTTCGCTCTGCTCGTTCGCCATTCGCTCGCCAACTCCGCGCCCCATGAAAAGACCGCCCTATCAACCTGTGCACGCCCGGAACAGCGGGGCATCGCGGCCTGCCTCAGCGCGAGCCTTTCTCGTTTGTAAAAGAGTAAGAGCGGCCAGCGAGGTGCCGCATCCGCTCCATGTTCACGTCAGGCGGGCTCTGTCAGGGCGAGGTGGAGCTTCACCACCTGCGCCCGATCGCCGGCCCGCTCGAGCGCCGTGGCCGCATCTGCGAGCGGATAGGTGCCCGAGAGGATGGGGGCGACGTCGATTACCCCGCGCACGATCAGGTCCACCGCAAGGCGAAACTCGTCATGAGCGCGGAAAGCCCCGACCAACTCGATTTCCCGCGCCTGCAGCAGGTTGAGCGGAATAGGGGTGGTGCCGGGGGGCATCATCCCGACCTGAACGATGCGCCCGCCCCTCCGCATGACGGGGAACAGCGATTGCAAGGCGGCTGGTGAGCCGGATGCTTCGAAAGCGACGTCGAACTCGCCCTGCTGCGCGGCGAGGGTGGCGAGGCCATCTGGATCTTTCGCCACATTGACGATTGCCGTTGCGCCCATGTGGGATGCGGCCACGGCGAGGGGTGCATCCTCGATATCGGTCGAGATCACCGATCGCGCGCCAGCCAGTGATGCGCAACGGGCGGTCAGCAGCCCGATGGGCCCTGAGCCACTCACCAGCACCCGCTTTCCCAGCAACGCGCCTGCCCGCACCACCGCGTGCAAGCCCACCGAGAGCGGCTCGGCAACGGAAAGGCGCAACAGGTCGGTCTCGGGCGGCACCGGGACCACCTGATCCTGCCGGAGCACCAGATGTTGGCTGAAGCCGCCCTGCACATGCGGGTAGCGCCCTGCACTCCCGAGGAAGACCATATTTTCGCACAAATTGCTGCGCCCGCTGCGGCAATAGGAGCAGGAAAGGCAGGGGCGGCTTGGATCGAGCGCGGCCTTGGTGCCCGGTGCGAGACCGGAGACTGCGCTGCCGACCTCAATGATTGTGCCGGAGATCTCGTGGCCGAGCGTCATCGGCTCCCGCAGGGCGAAGTCACCGACCGCACCGCGATGGTAGTAGTGCAGGTCCGACCCGCAGATCCCTCCATAGGCCACGGCGACCCGCACCTCGTCCGGTGCGAGGGGCCGCTCCTCCACAGCCTCGATCCGCAAGTCCTTGGCCCCATGGCATACAGCTGCCAGCATGTCTCATCCTCGATCTGACTTGTGATAGCGGTATCATCGGGTGATTGGCATGGCAACGGATTGGTCAACTTCTCAGCGCAGAGAACCATGACGCTTGTGCCTCTGCAGGAAGGAGGACGAGCAAGAACATTTCCGATTTACACACCATGTATTCCGATGTTACCGTTATCAGGATAATGCATCGGCGTGGGGCTCGAGCGCCTCCGACCGATCTGGCAGGAGAGGATTGGCCATGAGCCGCACAGGCAAGCCGAACGCTCGGCTCATCAGACTGACCATCGGAACGGCGCTTGGTGCGCTCGCCATCCCGAGTGCGGCGTTCGCGCAGGATGCGGCGCAGAGCATCGCGGCAGCGGAAGGCGAGGGGCCTATCGTCGTCACGGGCAGCCGCGTGGCCCGCGATGGGTCACGGGCGCCGACTCCGGTTACGGTCGTCAGCGCAGAGCGCCTGGAGCAGCGCGCCATCACCAATGTGGGCGAGGCGCTGAACGAGCTGCCTTCCTTCCGCCCGCTCGTTACCCCGGCAACGCAACAGGCCGTCGGCGGCAATGTGGGCGCGCGCATCCTTGACCTGCGCGGCCTTGGCGCAACCCGCACACTGGTGCTGGTCGATGGAAAGCGCTTCGTTCCCTCCACGACCCAGGGCACGATCGACGTGAACCTGATCCCCAGCTCGCTCGTGTCGCGCACGGAGGTTGTCACGGGCGGTGCTTCGGCGGCCTATGGCTCGGACGCGGTGGCGGGTGTCGTCAACTTCATCCTCGACCGTGACCTGGAGGGGCTGAAAACCTCGGTCCAGTTCGGCGTGTCGGAGAGGGGGGATTACGGAAGCCAGAACGTCCAGCTCGCCTATGGCAGGGCCTTTGCGGACGGCCGGGGCCACTTCATGATCGCGGGCGAATACGACAACGCCAAGGGTCTGGGCGACTGCTACACGCGAGACTGGTGCCCGACCGAGCAGCTGATCGGCAACACCCCCGCCGGTGCCGGCGGCCTGCCGGCCAGCATTCGTGGCGGACCCGCCGGCACGGGCACGCTCTCCTCCGGCGGGCTGATCGTCGCCAATTCGGGGCCGTTGCGTGGGCTTGCCTTCAACCCCGACGGCAGCACCTTCGCCTACGACTTCGGCACCATCTTCGGCACCAATCCTTCGCCGCTGTTCACCTTGGGCGGGACGGAATCGGTCCGCAACGGCTTCCTCGACGGCATCTTGCTGAGCCCGCCGGTCGAGCGGATCGTCGGCTATGCGCAAGGTTCCTACGAATTCTCCGACGCGCTCAGAGCCAGTTTGGACCTCTCCTATGGCCGAGTGGACGGAACGGTGATCGGCTCGGTCGCCCGCGCGACGGTGACAGTCCGGCGCGACAACGCGTACTTGCCGGCGGGCGTCGCAGGGATCCTCGATGCCAACGGGCTTACCTCCTTCACCCTGGGTCGCGCGTTCATGGACCTGGGAGGCTCGGTCAACGATGCGCGCAACGAGACCTATCGGGCGGTGCTGTCGCTTGAGGGTCAGATCAGCGACGCCTGGCAGTGGGATGCTTACTATCAATTCGGGCGCAACGAGTTCGAGCAGGTCTATAGCGGCAACGTCGTCAATACTGCCGCCTTCCCGCGGGTGGCCAACGCGGTGGATGCCGTGCGGGTGGGCAATCAGGTCGTCTGCCGGATCAACGCTGACGCGATCACCACGAATGACGACCCCGCTTGCCAGCCGCTCAACATCTTTGGCGCGGGCAACGTATCCCCCGCGGCAGCGGCCTATGTCGCACCGTCAGGGTTCCAGACCACCGACACCACGCAGCACGTCGTGGCGGCGAACGTCACCGGATCACTATTCCGGCTTCCGGGCGGCGACTTTGCCATTGCGGCGGGCGGTGAATACCGGCGGGACAAGGCTGAAGGAACGGCCGACCCGCTATCCACGGCCAATGCCTTCTGGTCGTTCAACGGAAAGGCGGTGAACGGCACGATCGAGGTGGTCGAGGGCTATGTGGAGGCGACCGCGCCGATCCTGAGCGGCCTCAGCTTTGCCGACACGCTGGAGCTCAACGGCGCGGTGCGGCAGACGCATTATTCGCGTTCCACGCCTGGCCAGAGTGCCACCGAGGTGGACGCGACCACCTGGAAGGTCGGCGTGGTCTATGCGCCGATCCCCGAGATCCGCTTCCGCGCCACACGCTCTCGCGACATCCGCGCGCCCAACCTGAACGAGCTGTTCGGGCCGGTGACGCTGGGCCGCACCACCGTGCTCGATCCGCTCAACAACGGTGCACAGATCCAGGTCGATGCCTTCTCGGGCGCAAACCCGCAACTTGCGCCGGAGAAGGCGGACACCTGGACGGTCGGCGTTGTGCTGGCACCCCGCTGGGGTTTCCTGGACGGATTTCGCCTGGCGGTGGACTATTACGACATCGACCTTGGCGGCGCGATCTCCACCCTCGGCTCGCAGGTGCTGGTCGATCGCTGCGCCGCCGGGCAGACAGAGCTGTGCCAATATGTGCAGCGCAGCGCCACGGGCACGCTCGTCAATGTCAGCGATGTGCTCCAGAACGTCAGCGCCATTACCAATCGCGGGATCGACTTCGAGGCCAGCTACGCCACCGCGATCGGCAATCTTGGTCGGCTCGACTTCCGCCTGCTGGCGACGCGCTATCTGGAGCTGACCATCGGCGGTGTGGATCGCACGGGCCAGACCGGGTTCCGCCCCGGCACAACCACCGGTGTTCCCGACTGGATCGTCGACGGCAACGTCGTCTGGTCGGTGGGCGATCTCTCCCTCAACGCCCACGGCAAGTACATCCCGGAGGGCATCTTCGACACCACGCTCGTGGGGCCGGAAGATGCGGGCTACGCGCCAACCTTGCCCAGCAGCATCAACAGCAACCGCGTGGACAGCGCTTTCTATCTCGATCTTGGCGCCACCCTCAAGGTGGACGACCGGGCGGAGGTGTTCGTCGTCGTCAACAACGTGCTGGACAGCGATCCGCCGCTCGCAGCGAGCGCGCAAGGCGCGACCAACCAGGTCTATTTCGACCCGGTTGGACGCTCGTTCAAGGTCGGTGCGCGGCTGCGCCTGTGACCTGCTTCACTCAAGGAAACCAATAGGCATGCCCAAGAAGACACTGACGCAGCTGCTGCAGACATCCGACCATTGTATCGTCGCCCCATGCGTCTACGACTGCGCCTCTGCGCGCGCGGTGGAACTCGTCGGTTTCGAGGCGATGATGCTGAGCGGCGGGGAAGTCTCCATCGCGATGAACGGGGTCATAGACTACGGCTTCACGAACCTGACAGATATCGAATGGGTGACCAGTCGCGTCAGCCAGACCTGCTCGCTGCCGCTGGCCGCCGACATCGAGGACGGCTTCGGCGGACCTCTTGCCGTCTATCGCAGCGCCCGGCGGATGGCTGCTGCCGGCGCCACGGCGCTCCAGCTGGAGGATGCGAGCGACATGGAGGAGTCCACCGGACTGCTTCCGCGCGAGCGCTATCTGGAGAAGGTCCGCGCTGCCCTTGCGGCGCTGGAGGGCACCGACTGCATCCTCATCGCCCGCACCAATGCCGATCCCGAGACGGAAATGGATGAGGCTTGCGAGCGGATGCGCCTTGCTCACGAGCTCGGCGCGCAAATGACCACCGTCGTGAAGATCAGCACGCTCGATCACGCGAAGGTCGTCGCCGAGAAGGTGCCCGGCTGGAAGATGTTCCCGGACGTGCGCAACATCGACGGCAAGCCGGCTGTTACGGTGGACCAGATCTATCCGCTCGGCTTCAACTTCCTGACCATGCACTACCTCCTGAAGGCGGCAATGGACGGGATGCTGGAGCACGGCCTGAAGAACGTGGCGCAACAAGGCTGCGACTATACCTGTGAGAAGGTGGATGCGACCGGCATCATGGGCATGAGTGCAACGCCCCTGTTCGATCCGCAGAGCTACATGGAGCTTGAAGGCCGCTTCAGCGGGCGGGCCAAGGAGTTCACGATTGTAGGCAACAAGGTCGAGGATTTCCCCGAAGGCTTTATCCGCACGCCCATTGACGATCGCCTCTGACGCGCGGCTGATGGACCTGTTTAATCTGGCGGGCCGCACGGCCCTCATCACCGGCGGCTCCCGAGGGATCGGTCTTGCGATCGCAGAGGGGTTGGCCGACGCGGGCGCGTCACTCATCCTCAACGGGCGCGACAAGGACACGCTCGCTGCCGCCGCCGATCGGTTGGCCGCGCGCGGGGCAAGTGTGAGGATTGCGGCGTTTGACGTCACGGACAGCGAGCAGGTCCGCAACGCAATCGCGCAACTGGAAGAGGATGGCGCCGGCATCGACATCCTCGTCAACAATGCCGGCATCCAGCGGCGTGCGCCCCTCCATGAGTTCGCAGACGAGGATTGGCACGAGCTCATGCGCGCCAATCTCGACAGCGTGTACTTCGTCAGCAAAGCGGTGGTCCCGCAGATGATCGCGCGGGGGCGGGGCAAGATCATCAACATCGCGAGCGTGCAGGCGGAGCTCGCCCGGCCGACGATCGCGCCCTACGCTGCCTCAAAAGGTGCGGTTCGCAACCTGACGCGCGGCATGTGCGCGGATTGGGCGCGCTTCGGCATCCAGGTGAACGCGATTGCGCCCGGCTATTTCGACACCCCGTTGAACAAGGCGCTGGTCGAAGATCCCGCGTTCGATGCATGGCTGTGCGGGCGCACACCTGCCGGGCGATGGGGGAGGTTGAGCGATCTTCACGGAGCAGCCGTTCTTCTGGCTTCCGCAGCTTCCGACTACATCAACGGACAGACCATCTTCGTCGATGGCGGAATGACGGTGGTCGTATGAGCAAGCCGCTGGCGCTCCAGCTGTGTCCCTTTTCGCCCATGCTGGAGGAGGGACTGGCGCAGCTCTTCGAGGTGACACGCTGGTTCGAACTGGATGACGCGGCGCGCTCTGACATGCTCGGCAGCCGCGCGGACGAGGTGCGCGCGATCGTCACGGGCGGCCATATCGGCTGCCCGCCCGAATTGATGAAGGCGCTCCCGCAACTCGGCATCATCGCCATTAATGGCGTCGGCTACGACAAGGTCGACCTGGCGGAGGCGAGGACGCGCGGCGTGCGGGTGACGACCACGCCCGATGTCCTCACGTTCGACGTAGCCGACCTGGCGGTCGGCCTTGTGATTGACCTGCTGCGGGGCATCACACTGGCGGACCGCCACGTGCGAGAAGGCCTCTGGCTCACCGGAGAGCGCCCGCTGATGCAGCGTGTCACCGGGAGGCGCTTCGGTGTGGTCGGCCTGGGGCGGATCGGCCGGGCGACGGCGGATCGCCTGACGGTCTTTGGCCCGGTGCGCTATAACGGGCCTTCCAAGAAAGAGGCGCCCTTCGACTACGAACCGGATCTGCTCTCACTGGCTGAGTGGGCGGACGTGTTGGTGGTGACCTGCCAGTCGAACGATACCACCCGCGGGCTTATCGGTGGCCGCATCCTTTCAGCGCTCGGACCTGATGGGTACCTTGTGAACGTGGCGCGCGGATCGGTGGTGGATGAGCCCGCGTTGATCGAGGCAGTCACGACGGGCGCGATTGCCGGTGCCGCGCTCGA
>Ga0182742_1001704_pt1 | contig 26867 bp, 22 predicted proteins | sample eDN5th37CBELigMG_FD_128880 | JGI IMG/M metagenome (GOLD analysis project Ga0182742, IMG submission 128880) | Enriched Miracle-Growth compost microbial communities from Emeryville, California, USA - eDNA 5th pass 37_C BE-Lig MG (version 2)... ...
AGGCGCGGCAGGCTTCGACGAAGGTGAGGAGCTGGCCCTTGTCGTCCGAGGTGCCCCGGCCGGTGATGATGCGGCGCCCGCCCTCGACCTCGCGCACCGCCGGCTCGAAGGGATCGTGGTCCCACAGGTTCAGGGGATCGACCGGCTGGACGTCGTAGTGGCCGTAGAACAGGACATGCGGCGCATCGGGCCTTGCGCCGTCGTGATGGGCGACGACCATCGGGTGGCCGGGCGTGTCGCGCACCGTGGCGTCGAAGCCGAGCGAGCGCAGCTCGGCGACCAGCCATTCGGCCCCCCGGCGGCATTCCGCCCTGAAGGCGGGATCGGTCGAGATGGACTTGATGCGCACCAGCTCGAACAGACGTTCGAGGCTGGCCGGAATGCCGGCGCTGGCGCGATCGAGAACGGGCAGGATGTTGGTCATGGTCGAATCCCTCAAAGCATGCGGTGCAAGGCACATGCGCGGTTGTGCACTGACGACATGCGGCAAATCAAAAGAAATTTGGCGCGACATTAGACCCATCGTCACGGGGAGGGCAAATCGTATGACGGTCCCGCGACGGTCAGACGCGCGGATCGCGGCCGAGATTGGCAAGGACCATGCGCATATATTCGAGCAGCAGCTCCCGCTCGAAGCGGCGAAAACCGTCGAAGAGCGCCTCCTCCGTGGCCACTGCCGCCTCCAGCGCTCTCTCGCGCAGGGCCTTGCCGCGCGTCGTCAGGAAGACGAGCTGGGCGCGCCGGTCCTTCGGGTGGCGGCGGCGGGAGATCAGCCCGTCGCGCTGCATGCGGGCGAGCGTGTTGGCCATGGTCGCCTGCTCGATGTCGAGCCGGTCCAGAAGTTCGCGCTGGGTGAGGCCGTCGCCGCTCCACAATTCGAGCAGGACCGGAAACTGGCCGGGGGCAAAGCCGGCCCCGTCGGCCCGCGCCTGCAGGGCGCGGGACGCCGCCTTCGCCAGGAGATTGGCGAGGTAGGCAGCCGATTCCTTCCGGTCAAAGTCCATGAACGAAAGCTATGCCGGTTTGGAGCAGAAGACAATGTGGATCGCAGGCGATGCATCGACCTGGAAGTGAGAAGCCGCCGCGACAGGAGGCTTGTCGCGACGGCTTCTTCGAATTATGGACAAAGGCCCGGAGAGGGGGATGAGGCCTTTGTCCTCTGTCTGGCGCGGCGGGGGACAGGCCGGATGCCAGACAACGGCTTTGATCAGGTGCCGATGACCTTTATCTGTGGGTCCGAATGTGGCTTTTCAAGGGATTCGGCGGGCGGCGAAAATTACAAATTGGTAACGTTCGCGTGAGGCTTTTCGGCTCTTCCGAAAGACCATTCCCCCGCAATGAAAGATAGACGCGGCAGGCGGCCCGCGCTATCCATTCACCCCATGAAAAAAGGTGATCATCTCTTCCTCGTCGACGGCTCGGGCTTCATCTTCCGCGCCTTCCACGCCATCCCGCCGCTCAACCGCAAATCGGACGGATTGCCGGTCAATGCCGTGTCCGGTTTCTGCAACATGCTGTGGAAGCTCCTGAAGGATGCGCGCAATACCGATGTGGGCGTGACGCCGACCCATTTCGCGGTGATCTTCGACTATTCGTCGAAGACCTTCCGCAACGAGCTTTACGACCAGTACAAGGCGAACCGCACCGCGCCGCCGGAAGACCTGATCCCGCAATTCGGCCTCATCCGCCATGCGACGCGCGCCTTCAACCTGCCGTGCATCGAAAAGGAAGGCTATGAGGCCGACGACCTCATCGCCACCTATTCCCGCCTTGCGGAAGCCGACGGCGCGGATGTCACCATCGTCTCCTCCGACAAGGACCTCATGCAGCTCGTGACGCAAAACGTCTCGATGTATGACGGGATGAAGGACAAGCAGATCTCCATTCCCGAAGTCATCGAGAAATGGGGCGTGCCGCCGGAAAAGATGATCGACCTCCAGTCGCTGACCGGCGATTCGACCGACAACGTGCCGGGCGTGCCGGGCATCGGACCGAAGACCGCCGCGCAGCTTCTCGACGAATATGGCGACCTCGATACGCTGCTCGCCCGCGCCGAGGAGATCAAGCAGGCAAAGCGCCGCGAGAACATCATCGCCAATCGCGAACTCGTGCTGCTTTCCCGCCAGCTCGTCACGCTGAAGACCGACACGCCGCTCGACATGCCGCTCGACGACTTGGTCCTGCATCCGCAGGACGGCCCGAAGCTGATCGCCTTCCTCAAGGCGATGGAATTCACCACGCTGACCCGGCGCGTCGCCGAAGCCTGCGACTGCGACGCGGGCGCCATCGAGCCGGCCAGCGTGCCGGTCGAATGGGGCCCCGAGGCGCATGGCCCGGACCTCGACAAGGGCGACGTGGCCGGCCCTGCCGTTGCGCTCGACGGCAACGAGACGGCGGCCGAGGCGGCCGCGACGCTGCTGCCCACCGCCGGTGCGGAGGGCGACACGCCGTCGGCGCTGGCAAGGGCCCGCGCCGAGCGCTTTTCCACGGCGCCGATCGACCATTCGACCTATGAGACGGTTCGCGATCTCGAAACGCTCGATCGCTGGATCGCCGCCGCGCGCGAAACCGGCCTCGTCGGCTTCGACACGGAGACGACCTCGCTCGACGCCATGCAGGCGGAGCTTTGCGGCTTCTCGCTGGCGATCGCCGACAATGCGAAAGATCCGGCCGGGGCCGTTATCCGCGCCTGCTACGTGCCGCTGAACCACAAGACCGGCGTCGGCGATCTGCTCGGCGGCGGGCTCGACGAAGGGCAACTCCCGATCCGCGCCGCCCTGGAGCGGCTGAAGGACCTTCTCGAAGACCCGTCGGTGCTGAAGGTCGCGCAGAACCTCAAATACGACTATCTCGTCATGCGCCGCCACGGCATCACCCTCAAGGGCTTCGACGACACGATGCTGATGTCCTATGCGCTCGACGCGGGGGCGGGCACGCACGGCATGGATGCGCTCGCGGAGCGCTGGCTCGGCCACAAGCCGATTTCCTACAAGGAGGTCGCCGGCTCCGGCAAGGGCGCGCAGACCTTCGACATGGTCGATATTTCCCGCGCCACGGCCTATGCGGCAGAAGACGCCGATGTGACGCTGCGCCTTTGGCATGTGCTCAAGCCGCGCCTTGCCGCAAACCGCATGACCGCCGTCTATGAGCGGCTGGAGCGCCCGCTGGTGCCGGTGCTGGCGCACATGGAAGAGCGCGGCATCACCATCGACCGCCAGGTGCTCTCGCGCCTTTCCGGCGAGCTCGCCCAGGGCGCGGCCGCACTTGAGGACGAGATCTACGAGCTTGCCGGCGAGCGCTTCACCATCGGCTCGCCGAAACAGCTCGGCGATATCCTGTTCGGCAAGATGGGCCTGCCCGGCGCCTCGAAGACGAAGACCGGCCAGTGGTCGACCTCCGCGCAGGTGCTGGAGGACCTCGCCGCCCAGGGCATTCCGCTGCCGCGCAAGATCGTCGACTGGCGCCAGCTCACCAAGCTGAAATCCACCTATACCGACGCCCTGCCCGGCTTCGTTCACCCGGAGACCAAGCGCGTGCACACGTCCTACGCCCTCGCCGCGACGACGACCGGACGCCTTTCCTCCTCGGACCCGAACCTGCAGAACATCCCGGTGCGCACGGCGGAAGGCCGCAAGATCCGCACCGCCTTCATCTCGACGCCCGGCCACAAGCTGGTCTCGGCCGACTACAGCCAGATCGAACTGCGCGTGCTCGCCCATGTCGCCGATATCCCGCAGCTGAAACAGGCCTTTGCCGACGGCGTCGACATCCACGCCATGACGGCCTCCGAGATGTTCGGCGTGCCGGTCGAGGGCATGCCGTCCGAAGTCCGCCGGCGCGCCAAGGCGATCAATTTCGGCATCATCTACGGCATCTCGGCCTTCGGCCTTGCCAACCAGCTCTCCATCGAGCGCTCGGAGGCGGGCGACTATATCAAGAAATATTTCGAGCGCTTCCCCGGCATCAAGGACTACATGGACCAGACCAAGACCTTCGCCCGCGAGAACGGTTATGTCGAAACCATTTTCGGCCGCCGCGCGCATTACCCGGAGATCAAGTCGTCCAACCCTTCCGTGCGCGCCTTCAACGAGCGCGCCTCGATCAACGCGCCGATCCAGGGCTCGGCCGCCGACATCATCCGCCGCGCCATGATCAAGATGGAGCCGGCGCTTTCCGCTGCCGGCCTTTCCGCCCGCATGCTGCTGCAGGTGCATGACGAGCTGATCTTCGAGGTCGAGGACGGCGAGGTGGAAAAGGCGATCCCCGTCATCGTCAACGTCATGGAAAACGCCTCCATGCCGGCGCTTTCGATGAAGGTGCCGCTGAAGGTGGATGCGCGGGCGGCGCACAATTGGGACGAGGCGCACTGAGCAAGGCAAGGAGCCGCGCACTCCCCGCGCTATGGGGCTTGCATTTCCGTCGCCTTGCCGCGTCCGGCCGGGCCGGAAGGCGCTGCGCTTAACGCGGCCTTAACACCGCCTGCGGCTTGCTCCGCGGAACGGCGGGCAGTCCGCCGGCATTACCTGAAACCGGTAAGCAGGCCGGAACGGAGAAGGCATGCGATCCTCATTCGGCGCGGCGACACTCTTTCGACTGGTGGCGATCATGGCGGCATGTGCGGTTTCCGCCGAGGCGGGCGCTGCGTGCCTGCGCGGCGTCAATCTCGCCGGGGCGGAATTCGGCGAAGGGCGCGGCACCTTCGGCAAGGACTATACCTATCCTTCCGAGGAGACGATCGCCTATTTCGCCGGAAAGGGCTTCAATGCCGTGCGGCTTCCCTTCAAGTGGGAGCGGCTTCAGCCGCGCCTTGGCCGCGGCTTCGACCGGGCAGAGCGAAAACGGCTTGCCGCGACCGTCAAGGCGCTGCGCGGCGCCGGGCTGACCGTCATCCTCGATCCGCACAATTATGCCCGTTACGACGACAGGCCGATCGGCTCGCCCGGCGTGCCGGACGCAGCCTTCGCCGATTTCTGGCAAAGGCTCGCCGAAGACTACAAGGACGATCACGGCGTGCAGTTCGGCCTGATGAACGAGCCGAAGGACATGCCCGCCACGCAGTGGCTCGCTTCCGCTAATGCCGCCATCGCCGCGATCCGCAAGACGGGCGCGAAAAACCTCGTGCTGGTTCCCGGCACGCTCTGGAGCGGCGCCCATAGCTGGGAAGACGAGAACGAGGGCGGCGCCAACGGCACCGTCATGCTCGGCGTCGAGGATCCGGCCGGCAACTATGCCTATGAGGTGCATCAATATCTGGATGCGGATTTTTCCGGCAAGGCGGAGACATGCACCCGCGCCGACGACGCCGTGAAGGCCCTGGAACGGTTCACGGACTGGCTGAAGCGCAACGGCAAGCGCGGCTTTCTCGGCGAGTTCGGCGGCTCGGCCGATCAGGCCTGCCTTGACGGGCTCGCGCGCATGACGGCGCTCGTCGACCGGGAAAACGACGTGTGGACCGGCTGGGCCTATTGGGCCGGCGGCGACTGGTGGCCGGCGACGGAACCGCTCAACATCCAGCCGACGGCCGATGGCGACCGCCCGCAGCTTGCCGCGCTTGCGGCCGGCGGCGGCTTGCCGGCCGCGCCCCGAGCCTGCGGCGCCCTTCCCTGAGGGGGTTTTTTGCCCGGATTAAGGTTTATCCCGCATCTTGTGCATTCGTGGCTAAGAAAGTCTCAACAGCCCGGATTCGTGCCGTTCCGAAACATCCCGCATGCGACGCGAACTCTCGAAAACCGGGGCCGTTCGGCCCTTCTTCTGAGTGGTTCGAAACGGGACGGTCCGTTTCGAACCAGCGGTCTGACGGGCTTCACGAAATCTTATCCATGTCCTTTCAGCCGATCTTATCGACCCATCGGTTACGCGTTGCAGGAACGACAGGCCGCGAACCGCTGTGCGGCCGAGAAACGATGGAGAAAAACATGAAACAGCAGATTCGTGACATTCTGGCCAGGCACGGCGGCCTTCCCGTTCCGATGAGCGAGATCGCGGACGACGCCGATCTCTATGCGGCAGGCCTTTCCTCCTTCGCTTCCGTGCAGGTGATGCTCGGCATCGAGGACGCCTTCGACGTCGAGTTCCCGGACAACCTTCTCAACCGGAAGTCCTTCCAGAGCATCGACGCGATCACGCGGGCCGTGACCGGCCTTGTCGGCAAGACGGAGGCCGCCGCATGACCCTCACCGTCGGGAAGGGGCTGACGGAGCGCGCCGAGCGCGTCTCCGCCGTGGCCGCAGCGCATGCCGACGACGTGGACGCCAAGGGCCGCTTCCCGCGGGAAGCCGTCGACGCGATGATCGCCGAACGACTGCTATCCATCCAGATCCCCGTCGCGCTTGGCGGCGAGGATGCCTCCATCTCGGAGATCGCCGAGGTCTGCTCGGTGCTCGGCCAGGCCTGCTCGGCCGCCGCCATGGTCTTCGCCATGCACCACATCAAGCTGTCGAGCCTCGTCTCGCACGGCGCGGGCGATGCCTGGCACTCCACCTTCATGCGCCGCATCGCCTCGGAACAATTGCTGCTCGCCTCGGCAACCACCGAAGGCGGCATCGGCGGGAACCTGCGCAACAGCATCTGCGCCATAGAGATCGACGGCGACACCTGCCGCCTCACCAAGGACGCGACCGTGATCTCCTACGGCGCCCATGCCGATGCGATCCTCATCACCTCGCGCGCCCATGCGGACGCCGCCTCGACCGACCAGGTCATGACCGTCTTCACCAAAGATCAGTATACGCTGGAGCAGACCCATGTCTGGGATACGCTCGGCATGCGCGGCACTTGCTCGGACGGCTGGCTCTTCAAGGGGGAGGCGCCGAAGGCGCAGATCCTGCCCAAGCCCTTCGCCGAGATCGCCGCCCAGTCGATGCTCGCCACCTCGCATCTCCTGTGGAGCGCCGTGTGGTACGGCATCGCCGTCAATGCGGTTGCCCGCGCGCAGGCCTTCGTCCGCGCCGCCGCCCGCAAGAGCCCCGGCGTGACGCCGCCCGGCGCGCTGCGCCTTGCGGAGGCCTCCAACCTTCTTCAGCTCGTCAAATCCAACACGATCGCGGGCCTCAAGGAATATGAAGCTGCCAAGGCGGATCCGGACCGGCTCTCCTCCATGGGCTTTGCCGTGGCTATGAACAATGTGAAGATCGCCTCCTCCGAGACGATCCTTTCGATCATCAACCAGGCCATGCTGATCTGCGGTATCATGGGCTACAAGAACGGCACGCCCTTCAGCCTCGGCCGGCACCTGCGCGACGCCCATTCCGCCCAGCTCATGATCTCCAACGACCGCATCCTCGGCAACACGTCGAACCTCCTGCTTGTGCACAAGCAGGACACCAGCCTGATCGGGTGACACCATGGACATGCAGACTTCCCTTCTCGACCGGCTCTTCGATTCGGGCCTGCTCATCGACACCGGCGTCGACGGCCTTTATGGCCGCAGCGGCGCCTTCGAGGACGTCATCGCCCGCTTCGAGCGGCTGATCGACGCCTATGGCGGGACGGACGGCGCGGAGGCGATGCGCTTTCCGCCGGGCATGAACCGCGCCCACTTCGAGAGCTCCGGCTACATGAAGAGTTTTCCGCAGCTCGCCGGCACCGTGCACAGCTTCTGCGGCGGCGAACTCGACCATATGAGCCTCCTGCAATGCATGGAGGTCGGCGGCGACTGGACGAAGGACCAGAAGGCGACTGACATCGTGCTGACGCCGGCGGCCTGCTATCCGCTCTATCCGACGATCGCCAGGCGCGGCCGCCTGCCGGCCAAGGGCGGGCTCTACGACCTGCAATCCTACTGCTTCCGCCATGAGCCCTCCAACGACCCGGCCCGCCAGCAGCTCTTCCGCATGCGCGAATATGTCTGCATGGGCACGCAGGAACATGTCACGACCTTCCGTCAGACCTGGATGGACCGCGGCCTGGAGATGATGGAAAAGGTCGGCCTCGATGTCACGATCGACGTGGCCAACGACCCGTTCTTCGGCCGCGCCGGCCGCATGCTCGCCAACAACCAGCGCGACCAGAACCTGAAGTTCGAGCTCTTGATCCCGGTGACCTCCGCCGCCAAGCCGACGGCCTGCATGAGCTTCAACTACCATCAGGACGCCTTCGGCGCGAAATGGGGTCTCCATCTTGAAAACGGCGACGTCGCGCATACCGCCTGCGTCGGCTTCGGCCTGGAGCGCATCGCGCTCGCTCTCTTCGCCCGCCACGGTCTCGACATCGCCGTCTGGCCGGAAGAGGTGCGCAGGACGCTCGGATTTCAGGACTGACATGACCGCCGTCTTCCCGGGGGCCGACCCCCAAACCTTCCGGCCGCACGCGCTGCACGATGCGGAGCGCATGTGGCCGGAGACGAACTGCTATGTCGACCTGTGGATCGAGGTGCTGAACGCCTTCGGCACGGAGCCCGAGGCGATGCTCGGCTTCTCGCTGACCCAGGATTTCGAGGGCGACCAGTTCACCTTCTTCAAGGTGCCGCTGGAAGACCTCGAAGCGCTGTACGGCATCCGCTGCACGGAACTTGCCATCTTCGATAAGGTGGAGAGCCATATCGCGACGCAGATCGCGCGCGGCCGTCTCTGCCTCGTCGAGATGGACAGCTTCTACATGCCGGACACCCGCGGCGTCGCCTACGGCCAGGAGCACGGCAAGACGACGGTGGCGATCAACCGGCTCGACGTGGAGAACAGGCGCCTCGACTATTTCCACAATGCCGGCTTCTTCCGGTTGGAGGGGGCGGATTTCGACGGCCTGTTCCATCTTGATGACGGCCCGGACGATCTACCCTTCCTGCCCTATGCGGAATTCGCGAAGTTTCCGGACAGGCGGCCTGACGCGGCCCATCTTCGCCGCGAGGCCAAACGCCTGCTCGCCGTCCATTTCGCCCGGCGTCCCGCGGAAAACCCCGTCGCGGCCTTCGCGAGGGTCTTTCCGCATCAGGTCGAAGCGATCGCCGACCGGCCCTTCGGCTTCTTTCACAAATATGCCTTCAACACGCTGCGCCAGCTCGGCGCCAATTTCGAGCTCGCCGGGAGCCATCTCGACTGGCTCGGCGGCGACCTTGCCGAGCCCGCCGAGGCTGCTCGCAAGATCTCGGAAACGGCGAAGTCCGTGCAGTTCCAGCTCGCCCGCGCGGTGACGCGCCGCAAGTTCGAACCGCTCGCGACCGCGCTCGATCCCGCCATCGAGGCCTGGGAGAAGCTGATGGCGGCGCTTTCGGCCCGCCTGAGCTGAAGGAGGAACGGGTGCCCACGATCGGAAAGGCCCTCTCCGGCAACTGGCGCATGACGTTGACGCCGGCTGACGCCCTCGCCGACCCGGCGGCGCTCGAAACCCTTTCCGATTTCATCGAAGCCCCCGTACCGGGGACGGTCGCCGGAGCACTGGAGCGCGCCGGCCGCTTCGATCGCACCGCCCCCGAGCCGCTCGACCACCTGGATGCCTGGTACGTGCTCGACCTCGCCGGCGAGGCGCCGGGCGAGGCCGTGCTGAATTTCGGCGGGCTCGCGACCATCGCGGAGGTCTGGTGGAACGGCGCGCTGGCGCTTTCCTCCGACAGCATGTTCGTGCGCCATGATCTTCCCGTCACCCTCACCGGCAACGACCGTCTCGCGCTTTGCCTGCGCGCATTGCGGCCGCATCTGGAAAAGCGCGGGCCTCGCGCCCGCTGGCGTCCGCAGATGATCACGCCGCAGGGCCTGCGCCTTGTGCGCACCACATTGCTCGGCCGCATGCCGGGCTGGTGCCCGGACGTCCATGCCGCCGGTCCCTGGCGTCCCATCCGCCTCACCCGTCCCGCCGAAGCCGTGCCGACCGATATCGGGATCGCCGCAAAGCTCGGTGAGGACGGTACCGGACACCTCGACGTTCGCTTTCACCTCGACGGGGACGATTCGCCGGAGGTGGAATGCGCCGGCATCACCACGATCGCCCGGCGGGACGGGGACGGCCGGTTCAGCGCAACGCTCGCCATCGCGGATGTCGCCGCCTGGTGGCCGCGCAGCCACGGGAAACCGGCGCTGCATGACGTCTTCCTCGTCACCGGCGGCACGCGCCAAAGGATCGGCCGCACCGGCTTCCGCCGTATCACGGTCGACCGCGGCGCGGATGGCCGCGACTTCGCGCTCATCGTCAACGGCGTCAGAATCTTCTGCCGCGGCGCGGTCTGGACCAGCGCCGACATCGTCGACCTGCCGGGAGATCGGGCGCGCTACGAGCCACTTTTGAAACTGGCGGCCGAGGCGAACATGAACATGCTGCGTATCGGCGGCACCATGGCCTATGAGACGCCGGATTTCTTCGCGCTCTGCGACGAGCTCGGCATCCTGGTCTGGCAGGATTTCCAGTTCGCCAATTTCGATTATCCGGCGAACGATCCGGCTTTTTCCGAGAATGTGCGCCGGGAAGTCAGCCAGTTCCTCGATGCCACTGCCGGCTCGCCGTCGCTCGCGATCCTTTGCGGCGGCAGCGAGATCGACCAGCAGGCGGCCATGCTCGGCCTGCCGGAAAGTGCCTGGGCGGGGCCGCTGACACGCGAGATCCTGCCTTCGCTCGTCGCCGTCCACCGACCCGACGTGCCCTATGTCGAGAATTCGCCAAGCGGCGGCGCCATGCCGTTTTCGCCCGATGCCGGCGTCACGCATTATTACGGCGTCGGCGCCTATTGCCGGCCGCTGGAGGACGCGCGCCGCGCGCAGGTGCGCTTTTCGGCCGAAAGCCTCGCCTTTTCCAACGTGCCGGAACAGGCGACGCTCGACGCGCATCTGCCCGTGCCCGCCGTGCACGACCCGCGCTGGAAGGCCCGCGTGCCGCGCGACCGGGGCGCCTCCTGGGATTTCGAGGACGTGCGCGACCACTATCTCGGCCTCCTCTACGGGCACGAGCCGGCGCGCCTGCGCCGCGAGGACCCGGCCCGCTATCTCGATCTTTCCCGCGCCGTCGTCGGCGAGGTGATGGAGGCGACCTTCGCCGAATGGCGCCGGGCGCAGAGCACCTGCAACGGCGCGCTGGTCTGGACCTTTCAGGACCTTCTGCCCGGCGCCGGCTGGGGGCTGGTCGATGCGACAAGCCTGCCGAAATCCGCATGGCATGCCCTGCGCCGCGCCTTCCGCCCGGTGCAGATCACCCTTTCCGACGAGGGTACGAACGGGCTCGACATCCACGTCATCAACGACGGTCCGGACGAGCGGCGTATGACGCTCAGGATTGCCTGCCTGCGCCACGGCCCTCAGCCGGTCGTCTCGGGCGAGCGGGAAATCGCCGTCGCTCCCCGCTCGGCCGAAACGCTGCCGGCGACCGGGCTCTTCGGCGCCTTCTTCGACACGACCTATGCCTTCCGCTTCGGCCCGCCGTCCCATGACGTCACGGTCGCACGCCTGGTCGATCCGGACGGGACGCCGATCGCAGAAGCGTTCCATTTTCCGCGCGGACGGGCGGAAGCGATGGCTCCGGCCGCGCTTGCGGCAGCGCTTCGCGAGGAGGCGGGCGAATGGCTGCTGGATCTTTCGGCGGATCGCTTCGCCCAGTCCATCGCAATCGACGTCGAAGGCTTCCTGCCGTCGGACAACTGGTTCCACCTGACGCCGGACGGCGTCAAGACCATCCGCCTCGCGCGCCGTGCCGCCACGGACCCGGCGGCCAGACCGACCGGAGACATTCGCAGCCTCAATGCCGAGGCTGCCGTTTCATTCTGATTGTCGGCAGACCCCTAGAAATCGTCGATGATCTTTTGGGTCTTCTCAGAAGAAGACGTGAAGCGGCCAGCGGAGCGGCCCGGCGAAGGCGAGAAGCCCGCGGGCGGACCGGGCGCGTCGGCCCCTTGCCGCGGCGGGCTGATGCTTTCCGGAACATGCACTGGCCTTCGGATGGAAGCCGACCGGGTAGAGGTTGAAGTAACCAAGCGTCACGCCGCCGAAATAGATCATGCGTTGTTCCCGTTTGTTAACGTTCCGGCAAACATCATGGCGAAATCGTGGCAATTGTCAATAATCTATAGTCTATAGTCTATAGAATTAGTGTTCTACTATGCCCTTGATGGACGGGAGGCCGAAGGGGTACGAGATGGCGTCACGCCACGGGAACCGCCTTTGTATACGCTGGACCGCACCGAACAGTTCGAGCAGGAGATCCGCAAGAGCCGGTTTCTCGCCATCGCCTGCCCGGTCGAGGACGAGGCGGAGGCGAAGGCGCGGCTGGCGGAGGTCGGCGATCCTCAGGCCAATCACAATTGCTGGGCCTTCCGCATCGGCCAGACCTATCGCTTCAGCGATGACGGCGAGCCGAGCGGTACGGCGGGAAAGCCCATTCTTCAGGCGATCGACGGCCAGGCGCTCGATCGAACGCTGGTCGTCGTCACACGCTGGTTCGGCGGCATCCTGCTCGGCTCCGGCGGCCTCATCCGCGCCTATGGCGGCACGGCCGCGCTCTGCCTGCGCGCCGCCGCCAAGACCGAATATGTCGAACGCATCGCCCTTACCGTCTCGCTCGGCTTTTCCGATCTCGCGCTGGTCAAGGCGCGGCTCGCCGCCCTTGCCGGCATCGTGATGGACGAGGAGGTGTTTCACGAGACGGGCGCCCGTCTCTCCTTCCGCGTGCCGGCGGAAAAGGCCGGGGAGATCGGCCGCATGATCATCGACCTGACGAGCGGGCGCGCCGAAATCGGCGCGTGAGAGCGTCTTGGCAAAAGAAAATCACCTTCCATTCCAAAGCGGCTTCGGAGAACGGTTTGGCGCGACACGAGGCCCCTGCCGAATGCCTTCTTCCGCCCGCCGCAAATGGCGCAAAGAAGCGCTCGGGCGGCAGCCGAAGCGCCCGTGCGCCGCTATAGGCAAGGCCGGTTTTTCGTTCTATTTACCCTGCCGGACGCATTTTTTGCCGGTTCTACCGGCCATCCCCGCAAGAGAGGACGATCCCCATGAGCCTTCGCATCAACGACATCGCTCCGGATTTCACCGCCGACACCACCGCCGGCCCGATCAGCTTCCATGACTGGATCGGCGACGGCTGGGCCGTGCTTTTCTCGCATCCGAAGAATTTCACGCCGGTCTGCACCACCGAGCTTGGCGCCATGGCGGGGATCGAGGGCGAGTTCCGCAAACGCGGCGTGAAAATCATCGGCATTTCCGTCGATCCGGTCGACAGCCACGTCAAATGGAAGGCCGATATCCGCACGGCCACGGGCTTCGACGTGGAATATCCGCTGATCGGCGACAAGGACCTCAAGGTCGCCAAGCTCTATGACATGCTGCCGGCCGCCGCCGGCGACACTTCGGAAGGCCGCACGCCCGCCGACAACGCCACCGTGCGCTCCGTCTTCGTCATCGGCCCGGACAAGAAGATCAAGCTGATCCTCACCTATCCGATGACGACGGGCCGCAATTTCGCGGAGATCCTGCGCGCGATCGATTCGATCCAGCTCACCAGCAAGCATCAGGTGGCAACGCCGGCCAACTGGCAGCAGGGCGACGACGTCATCATCACCGCCGCCGTTTCCAACGAGGATGCGATCACCCGCTTCGGCGCCTTCGACACGGTCCTGCCCTATCTGCGCAAGACCCGCCAGCCGGCTGCCTGATCCTTCCGCCTTCCCCTCCGCCCTCCCGATCGAGGGCGGAGACGGGGCCGGCCTCAGACCGTCTCCCAGCCGTCCTTCTCGCTGGCGCGGTAGATGGCGTCGATGAGCTTCTGGTTCATCACCGAGCTTTCCAGCGTCACGATCTCCTCGTCCCCGCCAAGCGCCGCCCTCGAAAAGGCCTCCACCTCGCGCCGGTACTGGCGCGCGTCCTGGAAGCGGAAGTGCCGGCTTTCGCCGTGGTTCTGGTTGGTGAGCTCGATCTCCTCCGCACCGTAGCGATCGGCATTGAAGGGCGATTTCACCTCGATGAATCCCTTGTCGCCATGGAAGACCATGACCTGGCGATGGGCAAGCTGGGTGGAGATGTAGAAGGACAATTCGAAATCACCGAAATCGGCGCGCACGCTCGAATAGATGTCCGTGCCGAAATCCGGGTCGCGGTCGGTGCTCGCCTGCACGCGGATCGGCTCCTTGCCCGTTGAAAAGCGGGTGGTGATCGTCGGATAGACGCCGATATCCGGCAGGCCGCCGCCGCCGAGTGCCGGCACGTTGCGCATATTGCCGGGATCGCGGTTGAAATAGGTGAAGGCGCCCTGCACATGGCGCAGCCGGCCGATCGCACCCTCTGCCAGAAGCGAGCGGACCTTTCGCCAGACGGGACTGTAGGTGACCATGTACGCCTCCGACACCACAACGCTGTTGCGGTCGCGGGCGGCGATCACCGCGTCGATCTCGCCGGCCTTCAGCGCGATCGGCTTTTCACAGAGCACGTGCTTGCCCGCATCCGCCGCCTTGATCGACCATTCGACATGCTGGGCGGTCGGCAGCGGGATATAAACGGCGTCGATGACGTCGGAGGCCAGCATCTCCTCATAAGAGCCGAAGGCATGCTGCACGGAGAAGCGGTCCGCCATGGCGCGGGCCTTTGCGGCATCACGGCTGGCAATGGCGGTGACGACGCAGTTTTCCGCATCCTGGATGGCCGGCACGACGAGCTCGCGGCCGATCTTGGCCGTGGACAGAATTCCGAAACGCAGCATGATGGTCTCTCCCTTTATGGCGCCGGAAGACTAGTCCCGAGGTACGTTCCTCGCAAGCGCGCCCGCCGGCAAAAAGGCGACGGGACGGCGTGCAAAGCCAGCCGCCGCGCCCTATGTTGGCGGGACCATTTCAGCACGAACCCCTTGGAGGATCCCATGCAGTTCCGCTCCCTCGGCAAAACAGGCCTTTCGATCGCGCCGCTCGTCTTCGGCGGCAATGTCTTCGGCTGGACGGCCGACGAGAAGACATCCTTCGATCTTCTGGACGCCTTCACGGGTGCCGGGTTCAACGCGATCGACACGGCGGATGTCTATTCGCGCTGGGTGCCGGGCAACGAGGGCGGCGAATCCGAGGCCATCATCGGCAAGTGGCTGAAGCGCTCGGGGATTTCACGCGACAAGGTCGTCATCGTCACCAAGGTCGGCTCCGACATGGGCCAGGGCCGGCGGGACCTTCGCAAGTCCTGGATCATCGAGGCGGTCGAGGCCTCGCTAAGACGGCTGCAGAGCGACCATATCGATCTCTACCTCTCCCATTGGCCGGACCCGGAGACGCCCTACGAGGAGACGCTGGAAGCCCATGCGAGCCTCGTCAAGGCCGGCAAGGTGCGCGCCTTCGGCGCCTCCAATCTCGATGCCGCCCAGCTCAAGGCTTCCTTCGAAGCGGCCGACAAGGCAGGACTGCCACGCTATGCCGCCCTCCAGCCGGAATACAATCTCTACGACCGCGCCGGCTTCGAGGGGGCGCTGGCGGATCTCTGCCGCAAGGAGGATATCGGCGTCATCACCTATTACAGCCTCGCCTCCGGCTTCCTCACCGGCAAGTACCGCACGCCGGCCGATACGAAGGGCAAGGCGCGCGGCCAGGGCGTTGCGCGCTATCTCGATGACAAGGGGCTGCGCATCCTTGCCGCCCTCGATAAGGTGTCCGCCGAGACCGGCGCCACGCCGGCGGAAATCGCCCTCGCCTGGCTGATGGCAAAGCCGGCCGTCACCGCGCCCATAGCCAGCGCCACCAGCCTTTCCCAACTCGAAAGCCTGATGAAGGCCGCCTCGCTTACCCTTTCGCCCGACGAGATCGCCCTGCTCGACAAGGCGGGGACGTGACGATGGCTCCGACCATCCGCGATGCGCTCGAGGGGGACGAGGCGGCGTGGAGAAGGCTATGGGCCGGCTATCTTGCCTTTTACGAGACGGAGGTCTCGGACGAGGTGACCGCCTTCACCTGGGCGCGCATCCTCGATCCAGGCTCCCGCCTTTCGATGCGACTTGCGGAAGAGGACGGCGCGGTGCTCGGTTTTGCCATCCACCACTATCACGATTCCACCTGGGACATCGCGCCGGAATGCTATCTGGAGGACATGTTCGTCGCCGCGGCGGCACGCGGCAGAGGTATCGGCCGGGCGCTGATCGACGATCTCATCGCCCTTTCGAAGCGCAGCGGCTGGCGCGGCATCTACTGGCACACCCGCCACGACAATCTGCGCGCCCGCAAGCTCTACGACAGCTATGTCGAGACCGACGGGCATATCCGATACCGCCTTCAGACCTGATTGCGATAGCGGAAGAAATCGACGAAGGCTCGCAGCGCCGGACGCATCTGGCGGCGCGAAGGATAGTAGATGGAAAAGCCGTCGAAGGCCGGGCACCAGTCTTCCAGAACGGCGACGAGCCGGCCCGCGGCGATATCCTCCGCCACGCGCTGGTCGAAGACATAGGCAAGGCCCGCCCCGTCCAGCGCCGCCGCGCGCATCAGCCGCTGGTCGGAGACGACCAGCGGGCCCTTCACATCCACCGTCACCTGCCGTCCCTGCTTTTCCAGCTCCCAGCGATAGATGCGCCCGCTCGAAAAACGCCGCCGGATGCAGCGATGCTGCATGAGATCGCGCGGCTGCATCGGCTTCGGATTGGCCTCGAAATAGCCTGGCGCGCCGACGACGAGGCCGCGCCAGGGCCCGCTTGCCCGCACCGCGATCATGTCCGCCTCCAGATGCTCGCCGAGCCGCAGCCCGGCGTCGAAGCCCTTTTCGACGATATCCTCGAAACCGTCATCGGTCCTCAGATCCAGCTCGATCTGCGGATAGGCGGCGAGGAACGCGCCAAGCCGCGGCATGACGATATCCTCGGCGGCGATCAGCGGCATAGTGATGCGCAAGGGCCCGGCGGGCCGATGCTGCTTTTCCGCCAGAGCCTCCATGGCCGAGCCGATATCGGCAAGCGCCGGCGCCAGCGTATCGAGCAGGAGGCGGCCCTCCTCTGTCGGCGCGACGCTGCGGGTGGTGCGGGCGATGAGGCGCACGCCGAGGCTCGCCTCCAGCGCCGAGACCGCATGGCTGACCGCCGAGGGCGCGATGCCGAGTTCTCCGGCGGCCTTGCGGAAGGAACGTGCTTCCGCGACGATGGCGAGCACGGCGAGTTGGGAAAGCTGGGTCCGGTTCATTGTTCCATCAGATAGAACAAGCCGTTGGCTTTTGCAGCAATTTTCCGATGAAGCGCCACGCCCTAGATTGTGCTTGCCGGATGAGGCGGTGCTTCCGCCGCCCGGCCACAGAAAGGATTTCACCATGAAACACAGACAACTCGGCACGCTCGATGTTTCCGCCCTCGGCCTCGGCTGCATGGGCATGAGCCACGCCTACGGCCCCTCCTCCGACGAGAGTGCGGCGATCGATACATTGCACCGCGCCGTCGATCTAGGCGTCACCCTGTTCGACACGGCGGAAGTCTACGGCCCCTACAGCAACGAGATCCTTGTCGGCAAGGCGCTGAAACCGATGCGCGACCGGGTGGTGATCGCCACCAAGTTCGGCTTCCGCATCGATGCGACGAAACCCTCCGCCGAGATGATCGCCGGCACCGACAGCCGGCCGGAAAACGTGCGGGCCGTCGCGGAGGCCTCGCTGAAGCGGCTCGGCGTCGAGGTCATCGACCTTTTCTACCAGCACCGCGTCGATCCGGCCGTACCGATCGAGGAGACGGTGGGCGCGATGGCAGATCTGGTGCGGGCGGGCAAGGTAAGGGCGCTCGGCCTTTCCGAGGCCGGCAGCGAGACCATCCGCAAGGCCCATGCCGTGCATCCGATCGCCGCCGTCCAAAGCGAATATTCGCTGTGGTCCCGCGATGTGGAGGAGAACGGCGTGCTCGAAACCTGCCGTGATCTCGGGATCGGCTTCGTACCGTTCAGCCCGCTCGGGCGCGGCATGCTCACCGGCGCGCTGAAAAAGCTCGATGGCCTTTCCGCCGATGACTTCCGCCGCTCGCTGCCGCGGTTCGAAGCGGAGAATTTCGACGCCAACCTCGCGCTTGTCACGCTCCTTGAGGAGATGGCCGCGGAAAAGGGCGTCGCCCCGGCCCAGCTCGCGCTGGCCTGGGTGCTGGCGCAGGGCGATTTCATCGTTCCGATCCCCGGTGCCAGCAAGGTGCCGCATCTGGAGCAGAATATCGCCGCCGCGGATGTGGTGCTGACGACGGAGGAGGCTTCCCGCCTCGGCGAGCTGCTCTCGCCGGCCCGCGTCGCCGGCGGACGCTATCCCCAGCGCATGGCCTCGCTGGCCAATCGGTAAGGCGAGGTCGGAGCCACCCCTCATCCGGCCCTGCGGGCAACAGGATGAGGGGGATTTCAAACGCAAAGGCCGCGGAGCGCTCTGCGGCCCCGACATATCTAGCCGGTTTCTCTCCCTTACTGAATGAGGATCGCCCGGAAATCGTTGACGTTGGTTCCGGTCGGGCCAGGCACGAAGAGATCGCCGAGCGCATCGAAGACGGACCAGCTATCGTTGCGGGCAAGGAACTCCGCCGCGTCCTTGCCCCGATCGGCGAAGCGGGAAACGGTGGTGCCGTCGGCAAAGGCGCCGGCATTGTCCTCCGAACCGTCTATGCCATCCGTATCGGCGGCAAGGGCGTGGATGCCGGCAAGACCGTCGATGCCGCAGGCGAAGGACAACAGGAACTCGCCGTTGCGGCCGCCCTTGCCCTTGCCCTTGATCGTCACCGTGGTCTCACCGCCGGAAAGAACGACGACGGGCTTTGGGAACGGGCGGTCGCGGCGGACGATTTCGGCCGTGATGGCCGCATGCACCCGTCCGACCTCGCACGCCTCTCCCTCGATGGCATCGGACAGGATGACGGCTTCGATGCCGGCATCCTTGGCGGCCGCAGCAGCGGCCTCCAGCGAGACGGCGGCGGATGCGACGACCTTCACCTCGTTGCGGGCAAAGCAGGCATCGCTCGGCAGCGGCGGCTCGTCCTTGCCGGCACGGATATGGCGCATGACCGCCTCGGGCAGGTCGAGGCGATAGCGCTCGATGAGACGTAGCGCGTCGGCGCGCGTCGTGGCATCGGCAATGGTGGGGCCGGAGGCGACGAGGGCGGGATTGTCGCCCGGAATATCGGAGACGGCGAGCGAGACGACGCGCGCCGGATGGGCAAGCGCGGCAAGCCGGCCGCCCTTGATGCGCGAGACCTGCTTGCGCACGGCATTCATCGCGCTGATCGGCGCGCCGGAGGCAAGCAGCGCGCGGTTGACGGCGATCTCGTCCGCGAGCGTCAGGTCGCCGGCAGGCGCCGGCAGGAGCGCCGAGCCACCGCCGCAGACAAGGGCGACGACGAGATCGTCTTCCGTCAGGCCGCGCACGGCGGCCATCAGCCGGCCGGAGGCGAGAAGCCCGCTCTCATCCGGCACCGGATGGGCGGCTTCGAGGATTTCGATGCGCTCGCAGGGGACCGCATAGCCGTAGCGCGTGACGACGACGCCGGAAAGCGGCGCATTCCACAGGTGCTCGAAGGCGCGCGCCATCTGTGCCGCGCCCTTGCCGGCGCCGATCACCACGGTGCGGCCCTTCGGCTTTTCCGGCAGATTGGCGGCCAGAACCTTATCGGGATCGGCAGCAGCGACAGCGGCTGAAAAAAGCTTTTCCAGAAAGGCGCGCGGATCGGCGATGGGCGGCATGGGTTCCTCCTGTCATACGGCTGTCCGCCCGAACCGCGGTCGATCCCGGCATCTCGGCGGCAGTGTCAAAAACTCGCACGGCGCATGAGAACCGCAGCGCTTCGGGCGGGGCAATTAAGCACAGCCTGTCACCCATCGGCCAGCACCTCACGCTGAAAAACGAGCGCGCGGCGAGGGATGAGGGACTGGCCTCCTCCCGGAAGGCAAGACTGTCGACATGAAATGCGACGTTGCCGCTCTCTCCTCCCCCCCGGCGGGAGAAGCTGGCCTGAAGGGTCGGATGATGGGTGATGCAGGCGGATTCATGGCTTTCTCGCCTTCGGCGTCCCCCTCAGCCGCCTGCCGGCACTTTCTCCCCGCGAGGAAGAAGGGAGGGGGGCAATGGTTTGCCTCCATATGCGATAGCCCTGCGTCAGGGGTGGCCGGGCGGGGCTCCCCTCCCCGCCCGGCCAGGCCGTCATGCGACGGCGTGGTTCGCCATGCGCTCAAGCGCCGTGACGAGACCTGAGTGATCGAGACCGGCATCGCCATGGGCGGCGCACTGGTTGAAGAGCTCCTGCGTGGAGGCGGTGTTGGGCAGGGCGACGCCGATTGCCTTGGCGCCTTGAAGGGCGAGGTTGAGGTCCTTCTGGTGCAGCGCGATGCGGAAGCCCGGATCGAAGGTGCGCTTGACCATGCGCTCGCCATGCACTTCGAGAATGCGCGAGGAGGCAAAGCCGCCCATCAGCGCCGAGCGCACGCGCGCCGGATCGGCACCCGCCTTGGAGGCGAAGACCAGCGCTTCGGCAACAGCCTCGATGGTGAGCGCCACGATGATCTGGTTGGCGACCTTCGTCACCTGGCCGTCGCCGCAATCGCCGACGAGGGTGATGTTCTTGCCCATGAGCTGGAAGAGCGGCAGGGCGCGGTCGAAGCTTTCCTGCGAACCGCCGGCCATGATGGAGAGCGTGGCGTTCCTGGCACCGACTTCACCGCCCGAAACCGGGGCATCGACATATTCCGCGCCCGTCTCGCGAACCTTCCTGGCGAATTCCTTGGTCTCGATCGGCGAGATGGAGCTCATGTCGATGACGAGCTTGCCGGCGGAAAGGCCGTGGGCGACGCCGGTCTCGTCGAAGAGCACATCCTTCACCTCCGGCGTATCCGGCAGCATCAGGATGATCGTGTCGACGGCTTCGGCAAGCGCCTTTGGCGTATCGACCACCTTCAGGCCTTTGTCGACAAGCTCCTGGCGCGGCGGCGCGGTATGCTTCGAGGTGATGACCGTGTGGCCGGCATCCTGAAGATGACGCGCCATGGGCGTACCCATGATGCCGAGGCCGATGAAACCGATATTTGCCATGATGCTAACTCCAGTCTTGAAACTATGCGGCTCATCCTCGCCAATCGGGGCGCAGGCCGCGGAACTGTCCTTTCAGCGGCCGACTTCCGCCAGCCAGCCGAGGCCTTCCCCGGTCGTGGTGCGCGGCTTGTATTCGCAGCCGATCCAGCCGTCGTAGCCGAGTGCGTCGAGCGTCTTGAACACGAAGGGATAGGCGATTTCGCCCGTACCCGGTTCGCCCCGGCCCGGATTGTCGGCAAGCTGCACGTGGGCGATCTTCGCCTGGTGCTTCCTGAACGTGCCGATCAGCTCGCCCTCCGTGCGCTGCTGGTGGTAGAGGTCGTACTGGATGAAGAGGTTGTCGGAACCGACCTCCGCGATGATCGAGGCGGCCTGGTCCGGGGTGTTGAGGTAGAAGCCCGGAATGTCGAAATGGTTGATCGGCTCGATCAGAAGCTTGATGCCGTGCTTGCCGAGCTCGTTCGCCGCCAGTTTCAGGTTCGAGACGAAGGTGGTGCGCAACGCGTCATCCGAAACGCCGGCCGGTGCTATGCCGGAAAGGCAGTTCACCTGCCTGCAGCCGAGTGCCGTCGCATAGTCGATGGCCGAGGCGACGCCGCGGCGGAACTCGTCCACGCGGTCCGGCAGGACCGCGATGCCGCGCTCGCCGCCGGCCCAGTTGCCGGCCGGCAGGTTGTGCAGCACCTGGACCAGGCCGTGCTTGTCCAGCTCGGCGCGGATCGCATCCTTGTCGAAGTCGTAGGGGAAGAGATATTCGACCCCCTCGAAACCGGCCTTGGCGGCAAGGGCGAAGCGCTCCATGAACGGGGCTTCATTGAAGAGCATGGTCAGGTTGGCCGCGAATTTCGGCATGGTGGTCTCCCTTTTCTCGACGCGATCGCGGGAAGGGCGCCGCGCGCCTTTCCCGCGATCGCCTGTTGTCAGTCCAGCAGGGTCGCGAGCGTCGCCGTCGGGGCATCCTCGCCGCGCGCGGCAAGTTCCTCGAACTCGACGACCGCGTTGATATCGGCGCCCATGGCGATGTTGGTGACGCGCTCCAGGATGAATTCGATGACGACCGGAACCTGGTGTTCCTTCATCAGCGCCTGCGCGGTGGTGAAGGCCTCCTGGAACTCGTTCGGGCTGCGCACGCGGAGCGCCTTGCAGCCGAGGCCTTCGGCGACCGCGACATGATCGACCCCGTAGCCGGCTTCGCAATCGCCCGAGGCATTGATGTTGTCGAAGGCGAGCGAAACCTCGAAATCCATGTTGAAGCCGCGCTGCGACTGGCGGATGAGGCCGAGATAGGAATTGTTCACGACCACATGCAGATAGGGCAGCTTGTGCTGGGCGCCGACCGCAAGCTCCTCGATGAGGAACTGGAAGTCGTAGTCGCCGGACAGCGCGACGATGGGGCGGTCGGGATCGGCCGCGCGCACGCCGAGAGCCGCCGGCAGCGTCCAGCCGAGCGGGCCGGCCTGGCCGCAATTGATCCAGTTGCGCGGCTTGTAGACATGCAGGAACTGCGCGCCGGCGATCTGGCTGAGGCCGATGGTCGAGACGTAGCAGGTGTCGCGGGCGAAGGCCTTGTTCATCTCCTCGTAGACGCGCTGCGGCTTCAGCGGCGTCTGGTCGAAATGGGTCTTGCGCAGCATGGTGCGCTTGCGCTCGCGGCATTCCTCGGCCCAGGCGGACCAGTCGCGCAGCTTGCCGGCGGTCTTCCACTCCGTCGCGACGTCGAGGAACAGCTTCAGCGCGGCGCCGGCATCCGAGACGATGCCGAAATCGGGGGCGAAGACGCGGCCGATCTGCGTCGGCTCGATGTCGACATGGATGAAGGTGCGGCCTTCCGTATAGGTCGGGACATTGCCGGTATGACGATTGGCCCAGCGGTTGCCGATGCCGAAGACGAAATCGGAGGCGAGCAGCGTGGCATTGCCGTAGCGGTGCGAGGTCTGCAGGCCGCACATGCCGGCCATCAGCGGATGGTCGTCCGGGATGACGCCCCAGCCCATCAGCGTGGGGATGACCGGAATTCCGGCGATCTCGGCGAACTCCACGAGAAGGTCCGAGGCGTCCGCATTGATGATGCCGCCGCCGGCGACGATCAGCGGGCGCTCGGCCTCGTTCAGCATGGAAAGGGCCTTCTCGGCCTGGGCGCGGGTCGCGGCCGGCTTGTAGGCGCCAAGCGAGGAATAGGTCTCGATATCGAATTCGATCTCGGCGAGCTGGACGTCGATCGGCAGGTCGATCAGGACCGGGCCGGGACGGCCCGAGCGCATGGTGTGGAAGGCCTTCTGGAAGACATAGGGAACCAGCGCCGGCTCCATGACGGTGACCGCCCATTTGGTGACGGGCGCCGCGATCTTGGCGATGTCGACCGCCTGGAAATCCTCCTTGTCGAGGCGGCCGCGGGGCGCCTGGCCGGTGATGCAAAGGATCGGGATCGAATCGGCGGAAGCCGAATAGAGGCCGGTGATCATGTCCGTGCCGGCCGGACCCGACGTGCCGATGCACAGGCCGATATTGCCGGCCTTCGCACGGGTATAGCCTTCGGCCATGTGGCTTGCGCCCTCGACGTGGCGGGCAAGGACGTGGCGGATCGAGCCGCGCGCCTTCAGCGCCGAATAAAGGGGGTTGATCGCAGCACCGGGAACGCCGAAGGCACAATCGATGCCTTCCTTTTCCAGAACCAGCACCGCGGCATCGACAGCACGCATTTTAGCCATGGGATTTCCTCCGTCTCTGATCGTGAGGGTAGCGGATTCCCTTTCATGCGCAATATTAAAATGGAAATTGATCCCATCATGCGGAAATAAACATTTTCAACGAAACTGGAACAATCGCCGAAGGCCGGCTATGTCATGGTGCGGCTCGCCGGTGGCGAACGCGCCCTCATTCGGCCTCGCCTCGCCCTTGCGGTGGGCGGCAAAGGAGACAGCATGGCAGAGCACCAGGAGAAGACGCGAGGCCGCCCCGGCCGCAAGCCGGCGGAAAATGCCGCCCCCTCCTCCGTGCAGGTGCTGGACCGCAGCCTGAAGCTTCTCGAACTGGTGGCGGCGGCGGACGGGGCGGCACTCACCGACCTTGCCGACCAGTCCGGCATGGCGCCGTCCACCGTGCACCGGCTGCTCACCTCGCTTTCCCAGCATGGCATGGTTGCCCATGATGCGGAGACGGGCGCCTGGACGATCGGCGTCAAGGCCTTCGAGATCGGCAGCGCGTATCTCCGCTTCCGCAAGCTCGGCACGATCAGCCGGCCGTTTCTCAAGCAATTGATGGAGGGCTGCGGCGAGACGGCCAATATCGCCATCGAGGATGACGGCGACGTGGTCTTCATCTCGCAGGTGGAAAGCCACGCACCGATGCGCGCTTTCTTCCGCCCCGGCCGGCGCGGACCGATCCACGCCTCCGGCATCGGCAAGGCGATCCTTTCCACCTGGCCGAACGGCCGCATCGAGGCGCTGCTGGCCGGCCGCACCCTGCAGCATTTCACCGACAAGACGCGCGATACGCTGCCGACGCTGCTCGAGGATATCGAGAAGATCCGCTCACGCGGCTGGTCGATCGACGATGAGGAGCAGACGCTCGGCATGCGCTGCGTCGCCGCGCCGATCTTCGACGAATACGGCGATGCCATAGCCGGCATTTCCGTGTCCGGTCCGGCCGTGCGCATGCCAGACGGCAAGGTGGAGGCCTTCGGCCCGGTCGTCAGGACGGCGGCGGAGGGGCTGACAAAGGCGATGGGCGGGCGGTTGAGATAAAGCCATCCCGGGCAAACGCCCCCCGCCGCATTTCTCCCGAAACCTCTCCTCCGTCATGCTCGGGCCCTGACCCGAGCATCCAAGTCACAAGCGAAGAGGCGTCACGTGGATCCTCGGGTCAAGGCTGAGGATGATGGCGTGTGCGGCGCCGGCAGGCGAACACGTCCCCGCCATGCCGGACTTCAGGCCGTTTCGAGAGCCCGCTTTTCAGAAGCGCCTGCCTTGCTCTCCCGCTTCATCGCCTTGCCGGCGACATAGACCTCGGCCACGCAGCGGTCGTCGCCCATGGTCTGGAGGATGAAGAGTTCTTCGGCCAGCGAGGTCGCATTGCGCATGCGGTATTCCATCGCCGACTTGGCGGAGGAATCGAGCACGACGATGTCGGCATCCGCCCCCGCATGCAGTGAGCCGATATGCTTTTCCAGCCCGAGCGCCCAGGCATTGCCGAGCGTCATGCGGTAGAAGGCGTTGAACGGCGTCAGCTTCTGGCCGCGAAGGTGCAACACCTTGTAGGCCTCGTCCATGGTCTCCAGCATGGAAAAGCTCGTGCCCGCCCCGACATCCGTCGCCACCGACCAGCGCGCGCCGGCCTTGTCGAAGCGGTCACGGTCGAAGAGGCCGGAACCGAGGAAGAGATTGGACGTCGGGCAGAACACGCCGACGGCGCCCGTCTCGGCGAGAACGGAAATCTCACGGTCGCTCAGATGGATGCAGTGGCCGAGCAGCATGCGCTCGTTGAGCAGACCGTAGCGGGCATAGATATCCGTATAGTCCTTCGCCTGCGGGTAGAGCGAGGTGGCGAAGGCGATCTCGTCATGGTTTTCGGAAAGATGCGTCTGGACGTAACAATCCGGATGTTCGGCGACGAGCGCCTGGCTCATCTCCATCTGCTCCGGCGTCGAGGTGATGGCGAAGCGCGGGCTGATCGCATAATGCGCCCGGCCGCGGCCGTGCCACCTTTCGATCAGCGCCTTGGTCTCGTCATAGCCCCGCTGCGGCGTGTCGCGCAGCGCCTCCGGCGCGTTGCGGTCCATCATCACCTTGCCGCCGATCATGCGCATGCCGCGGGCTTCCGCCGCCGAGAAATAGGCCTCGACGCTTTCCGGATGCACCGAGCAATAGGCGACGGCGGTCGTCGTGCCGTTCGAGATCAGCTCGTCGAAGAAACGCTCCGCAACGGCGGCCGCATGGGCCGCTTGCGCGAATTTCTGCTCCTCGACGAAGATATAGGTGTTCAGCCATTCGAGAAGCTGCGCGCCGTAGGAGGCGATTGCCTGGGTTTGCGGAAAATGCAGATGCGTATCGATAAGGCCCGGCAGAACGAGGTCGGGCCGGTGATCGGCCACCTTAACATCCGCGCCGGCAAGCTTGCTGATCTCGGCATAGTCGCCTGCGTCCACCACCTTGCCGCCGCGCACGAGGACGGCGCCGTCTTCGACATAGCGCCAGGAGGACGTGTCGTCGATGCCCTGGGGCTCGGCGAGGAAGGTCAGCACCCGTCCGCGGATCAGGAGATCGCTCACTGGGTCTTCTCCCCGCTGACGGCGCTTTCGTACCAGGCGACGAAGAGCCTGCGCTCCTCGTCCGAGACCTGGGTGACGTTGGCCGGCGGCATGGCGTGCGAGCGGCCCGCCTGCAGGTAGATCTCGCGGGCATGGGCCGCGATCTGCGCATCGGTTTCCAGCATCACGCCCTTCGGCGGCGCGATGATGCCCTCCCAGCCCGGCTCCTTGGCATGGCACATGGCGCAGCGGCCGAGAACGGTGTCGCGAACCTGCGGGAAAGCCTGCGCCGTGACGAAGGGCTGCTGGCTGGCCGAGACCTTGGTGTCGTCCGCTTGCCCCGAAAGCACCTTCGGCACCGTGGAAAGCCACATGATGACGACGAAGAGCAGCGCGGTGGCGAGCCAGGTCCAGGTCGGATTGCCGGCATCCGCATGGCGGGTGTTGAAATAGTGGCGGATGGTGACGCCCATCAGGAAGACCAGCGAGGCGATGATCCAGTTGTATTCCGTGGCGAAAGCCAGCGGATAGTGGTTGGACAGCATCAGGAACAGGACCGGCAGCGTCAGGTAGTTGTTGTGCGTGGAGCGCTGCTTGGCGATCTTGCCGTATTTAGGGTCGGGCGTGCGGCCGGCAATGAGGTCGGCGACGACGATCCGCTGGTTCGGCATGATGATGAAGAACACGTTGGCCGACATGATCGTCGCGGTGAAGGCGCCGAGATGCAGGAA
>Ga0182742_1001705_pt1 | contig 26856 bp, 27 predicted proteins | sample eDN5th37CBELigMG_FD_128880 | JGI IMG/M metagenome (GOLD analysis project Ga0182742, IMG submission 128880) | Enriched Miracle-Growth compost microbial communities from Emeryville, California, USA - eDNA 5th pass 37_C BE-Lig MG (version 2)... ...
ATTCAAGAAGCGAATCGGGTTCGGCATCAGGATAAAGACGATCTTGATGCGCTGAAGAGGCTTCTCGCCGTAGACGCGTTAGCCGACAGCTGGCGCAAGGATCTCTCGAAGCGTCTTCAAGGATAAAATAGGAGCCGTCCCCACCGTGACGGCTCCAGTACGTTATACGTTTCTCGCGTGCAGCCGTTTTTCCCACTTTCCTAATAACGCATCTGCGACAATCGCCAACAGCGCCGCGGGAATCGCTCCCGCGTAAATGCGGATGTCGTTCCGAAAGTTAATGCCCGAGTATATTTCCTTGCCTAATCCGTCTCCTCCTACTAGCGGTGCGATGGTCGCCACACCGATCGCAATGACCGCCGCAACGCGAATCCCCGCCATGAGGAAAGGAAGAGATAATGGAAACTGCACCTTCCACAAAAGCTGCCACGGGCTCATTCCAATCCCTTGGCCCGCCTCGGAAATGCCGTCATCCACTTGCTTAATGCCGACCGACGTATTGCGTATGATCGGAAGCAGCGAATACAGGAACAATCCGACGACAACCGTTTTGAAGCCTAATCCGAGGATCACCATCAGCATCGCGAGAAGCGCTAAGCTTGGAAACACCTGAATCACATTGGCCGTACCGATAATCCACCGGCCCAGCCTCTCATGCCTTGCGCTGATGATGCCGAGCGGAACGCCGGCAAGAAGCGCCATCCCAAGCCCGGTGATCACCATCACGATGTGATCGAGGGTCATGCCCCATATCGTCGAACTGTTCTTCATCATGTACGCGACGAAATCGCTCATATCGTGATCACTTCCTTTTTTACTCTGTTAACAAGCCTCGTTCTGCCAAAAATTCCTTCGCGACTTCCGCCACATCCCGCTGCTCTACATCAACCTTATAGTTCAAAGAGGTCATGGTTGTTGCGTCGATGCTCCCGATCAACAATTGGATGACCTCCTCAAGCTCCGGATGGGCTTGCAGCACGTCGTTCCGTACAACCGGGGAAGCGTCGAAGGGCGCAAAAAATTGTTTGTCATCCTGAAGCACGTTCAGATCGAATTCTTGCAAACGCGCATCAGTCGTGTACGCGAGTACGATATCGACTTCTTCTTTCGCAACCGCCTCGTACACGAGGCCGATCTCCATCGGGAACGTCTGTTCAAATGCAAACCCGTAAAAATCCTTGAATGCCTGGTATCCGTCTACACGCTCTAACCAAGTCGTATCGACACCTAAGCGCATCTCTTCGGAAATCGCTTGAAGATCGGACACCTTCTCTAGTCCATACTGCTCAGCAACTTCGCTTCTGACTGTGAAGCCGTACGTATTTTCGAAGCCGTAGCTGTCGAACCAGGTAAAGCCATAATGCTCGTCAAACCCGGTTTGCGCCATTTCCAGCACCCTTTGGCGGTCTTTCGTTTCCTCCACTTCGAAATAGCCGTTAAATACCTCTCCCGAGTACAGCGTCGCCATCTGCACTTCATTTTCCTTCATCGCATTGATGACAACCGGACTCGATGACAAATCCGGAATGACCTCTACGGTAAGTTCCGTACGGTCTTCAATCAACAATTTGTACATTTCAGCCAATATTTTCGGTTCCGAGTACGTCTGCGCGCCGATTTTAATCGTCCCGCCGCCGCTCGCGCCATTTCCGCCGCAGGCGGTCATGACAGCCAGCATGGCAAGAGACATCAGCGCGATTCCCAATCTTTTTTTCATTCGTTTACTCCCCCAAAATCTTCAATTTAGTTTGAAGCGGAAGTGCGGCCGGCCGAAGCCGAGAACACCCGCTCGATTCTTCCAAGTACATAATCCGCCGACAAAGCCAAGAGAATGGCTGATAAAGCACCGGTAAACACAAGATCCTGCCGGTTCACCGCAAGCCCGGAGAAGATCAGCTCTCCTAACCCGCCTGCGCCGATCAATGTAGCGAGTGTCGCCCAACTGATCACATAGACCGTGGTGACGCGAATACCCGACATCATATAAGGCATCGCAAGCGGTAACTGGATCCCCCATAGCCGCTGCCACGAGCTGTAGCCCATACCGCGGGCCGCTTCCAATATTGCGGGATCGACGGATCGAAATCCGGAATACGTATTCCGCAGTATTGGAAGTAAAGAATATAGGAATAATGCGAAAATGGCCGGGCGCACACCGATCCCGAATAACGGAATGAGCAGCGCGAGCAAAGCGAGGCTCGGAATCGTCTGGAAAATATTCGCCGCGGTAAAGATCGCAGATTGCAGCCATTTCGGAGCCTTGCCGGTTAAGAAGATCCCGGTTGGAATCGCAGCGAGGCATCCCAGCAGCACGGCAATCCCGGAAATCATCAGATGCTCCCGCGTCAGTTCCAGAATGTCGGGCCACCGATCCGCCAGCATATCGAAGTATTTGCCCATCGATTACACCACCTCCGCCGGATATACATCCGCAAGGTGCCGGACAACGCTTCCCCGAGTCACCATTCCGATGAAGCTCCCTTCTGCGTTCATAACGGCAACATATGGCGTCTGATGCTCTGTCATAAGACGCAAAGCTTCTGTCAGCGGCGTTCCTGTCGAAACGACATGTGGGAACGGCTTCGCCACATCTGCAAGCGTTTTGCTCTCGTCCCGGTAATGCTGCAGCACGTCATACACGGTCACCATACCTCTAAGCTTCTTCTTCGGATCAACGACGAGCAATGAATCGACACGATTCTGCTCCATCATCTTCACAGCTTCCGCAAGCCCGCGGGATGGAAAAGCTGTAACCGGTCTGCTTGCCATGACATCATCGACCGTCGGAATGTCCGAAGGCTCGGACCCCAACATCCGCTTCTCGCCAACAAAGCTTTTCACAAATTCGTTGGCGGGATGCCGCAGAATCGCTTCCGGCTTGCCCTGCTGCACCACTTCGCCATCCTTCATGAGCACGATGTGGTCCGCGATTTTGATCGCTTCGTCCATATCATGGGTGACGAACACAATCGTCTTCTTCAGCTCATGCTGCAGACGAATCAGCTCATCCTGCAGCTGCTCCCGGCTAATCGGATCCAATGCGCTGAACGGTTCATCCATGAGAATGATGTCCGGCTCCGCCGCGAGCGCCCGAATGACACCAACCCGCTGCTGCTGACCGCCGCTCAGTTCGGAAGGGTATCGATTCCGGTACGTATCTGGATCAAGCCCCACCATATCGAGCAATTTGTCGACACGGCGTTCAATCTTTGGAGCATTCCATTTCAATAGCTTCGGGACAACGGCTACATTCGCCGCAATGGTCATGTGAGGAAATAAGCCGATGTTTTGGATGACATACCCGATCCTTCGCCGAAGCGTCACCGGATCGACCGAAGAGATATCCTTTCCCCCAATGGTAATCGTTCCGCTTGACGGTTGAATGAGCCGGTTGATCAGCTTCATCGTTGTCGTCTTGCCGCAGCCGCTCGGGCCGATGAGCACGTTTAAGTCCCCCTCCCGAAACTCCAAGTTAATGTTTTTTAACGCTTGGAAGCCGTCGTCGTACACCTTATTGATTTGTTCCAGCTTGATCATATCCGCCTTCACTCCCTTTCAGCTTGCATTGACCTCTAAGACACAGTCAGAATCCATAAGATTTATTCATACATCTGCTTGAGGTTGTTTCGTTTTCAGGAAATCCTTGAAAATACGGCTTTCAACAAAAATTCCCATGGCGAAAATTATACGCAACATTTTTCCATCCCTCAATTTGGATAAGAACCCATATCCCTTGTTATATCAAGCTAAGGGGAGCTCAGCAGCATTTAAATAAGTAATACTTATAAATCCTGTAACATCCTCCGTATTGCTATATCATAAATAAGGAATCGCATATGGAAATTTGGAACAAATAAATTTTATTTATAATATTAATCTGTGTTGTAGCCCTCGAGCTCAAGCAAAAAAACACCCGCGTTGCGGCCGTTCGCCGTAACACGGGTGCTTTAGATGATCACGCTGAACTTATTCCTTTTTCTCCTCTTGATCGGCAAGATCGCCAAACAGCGCATGCACGAATTGCTCGGAATCGAACGGCTGCAGGTCGTCAATTTTTTCGCCGAGACCGATAAATTTGACGGGGATCTCCATTTCTTGACGGATGGCGATCACAATGCCGCCCTTCGCCGTGCCGTCCAGCTTTGTCAGTACTAAGCCGGTAACACCGGTTTTCTCTCCGAACAGCTTCGCTTGCTGCAAGGCGTTCTGACCGGTAGTGGCGTCCAGAACGAGCAGCACTTCATGCGGAGCATCCGGCACCTCTCTTCGGATGACCCGGAAAATCTTGTTTAACTCTTCCATCAAATTGACTTTATTCTGCAATCTGCCCGCCGTGTCACAAATTAACACATCCGCACCGCGGTTTTTCGCCGCTTGAATCGCGTCAAAGATGACCGCGGCGGGATCAGACCCTTGCTGCTGGCGGATGACTTCGACACCGGCGCGTTCGCCCCACACTTCGAGCTGTTCGATCGCCGCCGCGCGGAACGTGTCTCCTGCCGCAAGAAGCACCCGCTTCCCTTCACGTTTCAACCGCGCGGCAAGCTTGCCGATCGTCGTTGTTTTACCAACGCCATTGACGCCGACGATTAAGATGATGGTTAGTCCGCTCTCGGCCATCCGAAGCGAAACTTCACCGCCTTCTTCCCCGCCAAGCAAACCGATCAGCTTTTCGGACATAATCGGCTTCAATGCAGAGGGATCCTCGATCCGCTGCTTCCGCACCACGGTACGGAGATCATCCACGAGCTCCATAACGGTATTTACACCCACGTCGGCGCCGATTAGAATTTCCTCCAGCTCTTCAAAAAATTCTTCATCGATTTTCGTACGCCGTGAAAATAAATCCTCCACCTTGCCGAATAAAGCTGACCTCGTCTTCGCTAATCCATCTTTAAATTTTGATGTTACTTCTTCCGCTTTCGTAGAAATACTTTCCCGCAGCCGCTTGAAGAAATTCATCCCGTCACGCTCCTTTCGCGCTCATCGGCTCTTCGTACTGATCCAGGCGTACCGATACAAGCTTCGACACGCCGCCTTCTTCCATGGTCACCCCGTACAGCACATCCGCTTCCTCCATCGTGCCTTTACGGTGTGTCACAACAATAAATTGTGTGCCTTCCGAGAATTCCCGCAAATATTGCGCAAACCTGGCAACATTGGCTTCGTCCAACGCGGCCTCAACCTCGTCAAGCACACAGAATGGCACCGGCTTGACTCGCAGTATCGCAAATAACAACGCGATCGCGGTCAATGCGCGCTCGCCGCCGGAGAGCAGCTGCAAATTTTGCAGCTTCTTTCCCGGCGGTTGTGCCACAATGTCGATGCCGGTCTCGAGAATGTGCTGCGGATCCGACAGCACCAGATCGGCCCGGCCGCCGCCGAAGAGGCGGACAAACACATCTGTGAACTGCTCACGAATCGCTTCGAACGACTGAAGAAAGCGCTTGGACATCTCGTCGTCGATTTCCTTAATCACGCCATAGAGCGTTGTCTTCGCTTCAATTAAATCGTTCTTCTGTCCCGTGAGGTATTCGAAACGCTCCGAAACGCGGGCATACTCCTCAATCGCGCCAAGGTTTACTTCGCCGAGCATCGTGATGGAGCGCTTCAGCTCGCGCACCTCGTTCTGCACCGCAGGAACATCCTCCGGCACCTGATAACGCTCCTTCGCGAGCTCGTAGCTGATTTCGTATTCCTCCGCCAGCTTGCGCAACAGGTTGTCCAGCTCCACATCAAGCCGGTTCACGCGGATTTCCATGGACCTCGCCTGTTCCTCAAGCGCACGAAGCCGGTTGCGCTCATCCTTCGTGGCGCTTTCCTCGCGCTCCAGCTGGGCGTTCTTCTCCGCACGTTCAGCCCGTGTAAAATCAATGTTCTCCGTCACGCGCTGCTTCAGAATCCGATATTCATTGGATTGCTCCGTCCGTGAGGAGAACTCCATTTCAAGCTCCGCCAGTTCTTCCATCAAGCGCCGCTCCGCCGACTCCGCCGCGCCGCGTTCTTGCTCCAGCGCTTGAATCTCTGCTTGAAGCCTGTCCAGCTGTGCGGACAGCGCTTGCTTATCTTGTGCAAGGGCGGCTGCTTTCACCTTCCAATCGGTCAATTGCTGCTGGATTTCTTCCTTCTCCGATTGCGCGGCTTTCCGGTTTAGCTCGGCTTCGCGAACGGCTGCAGTGAGCGTCGTCTCTTCTTCAGACAGGCGTTCGATTCGCTCGCTCAACTCTTTCCGGCGTTCGGCCTCCGTAGCAGACTCTTGCGCAAGCGCGGCTGCGTCCGCCTCAAGAAGCTCCTTCTGCGCTTGAGCGTTGCGCAATTCGGACTCGATCCGGTTCAGTTCGGATTTCGCCTGGGTTTCTTCCCCGCGTTTCCGCTCACCGGAATCGCGGCAAGCTTCCAGCTCCTGCTGCGCGGCCTGCAGTTCTTCCCGGACGGCTTCAAGCGATTGTCTAAGCTTGGCGATCTGCTCCTCGGAAGCCGCGATTTCCTTCGTAATTTCGTCAATCTGACGCGTTCGGCCGAGCAATGACACGTTCTGCTTTCTTACGCTTCCGCCCGTCATCGATCCCCCGGCGTTCACAACATCACCTTCCAATGTGACAACGCGATAGCGGTATTGCAGCTTCGCAGCGATTTTGTTCGCGTACTCTAACGATTCTGCGATGACAACATTGCCAAGCAAGTTGTGTACAATATCGGCATAGTGAGCATCGAAGGAGACAAGCTCCGCCGCCACGCCGACATATCCGTCGACACCGGACGCTAAGCGGCGTTCCGTCTCGGCGATCGAACGCGGCTTCATGACGTCTAGCGGCAGGAACGTCGCCCGGCCGAGCTGACGGCTCTTTAAATATTGAATCGCTTCCCGCGCCGTCGCCTCATTCTCCATGACAATATGCTGCAGCGCGGCGCCGAGAGCCGTTTCCACCGCGAGTTCATGCTTGCCTTCCACGCGAATCAACTCGGCGACAGCCCCGTGGATCCCGCGCAATTGGCTGCGCTGCTTCGCCTTCAGCACCTCGCGGACACCGATGGCAAAGCCGTCGTAGTCATCTTGCAAATCTTGTATCGTCTGCTTTCGGGAAGCCAGGGAGTCTACCCTCTGCTCCCACTTGCGGACTGCAGCCTGTACTTCTTCGACAAGCGTTTGTTTCTCATGGATCTGTTGGCTAAGATCCATATAACGTTCGCGTTCAGACTCGATTTGCCCCTTCAGCTGCTCCAATTTCTTCAGCCATGCTTCGCGGCTTGCGGTCAACTCCACGACCCGCTCTTCGGCCTTCTCCCGCTCTTCAGAGAGTCTTTGGGCGCGCCGCCCGGATTGCTCGGATTGCGCTTCCACAAACTTCAACTCATTCCGGGCGGAAGCCAGCTCATTGAGCTTATCAAGCAGCTCCGCCTTCAGCCTCTCCTCCGCATCGGAGGAAACGCCGCCCGTCGCGGCTAGAAGCCGCTCTTCTTCCGCTCGGATTTTCCCGTTCAACGCATTCAGTTCCGCGGAGGTTTGATCCCTCTGCTCCCGAAGGCCAGCAGCTTCCGCTTGACGTTCCTCCAGCTTTCGTGCCGCAAGTCTCGCCGCCTCGCGCTGGGCTTCCGCATTCTCCTCAGCATGCTTACGGCGTTCCTTGAGAAGATCCCCCGCGCTAATTGTCTTCTCCAGCTCTTCGCTTGTCCGAAGCAATTCTGCTTGCAGCGTCTCTAATTGCTCATCCAGCTTTCGAATCGCGAGCCTGGTGCCTTCCAGCTCCGCGTCGTGAGCGGATACGACAGCCGAGACGTGCCGTTCCTCCTCGCGAAGCTTCGTAAGCGACGCATTCGCCTCCGTCCACGCTTGATGCAGCTCGCCAATGTTATGTACGTACAGCGAAATTTCCTGCTTCTTCAACTGTTCCTTCAGGCGCTTGTATTTCTCCGCTTTCTCGGATTGCACCTTCAAAGGCACGAGTTGATCCTCCAGCTCGGAGATCAGATCGTGAATACGCAGTAGATTCCCTTCCGTCTCTTCCAGCTTCTTCATCGCTTCCTTCTTCCGCGACTTATACTTCACGATGCCGGAAGCTTCCTCAAAGATGCCCCGCCGATCCTCCGAACGAGTGCTTAATATTTCTTCAATCCGTCCCTGTCCGATGATGGAATAGGCCTCTTTGCCGATGCCCGTGTCCATAAACAGTTCTGTAATATCCTTCAATCTGCAAGATTGTTTATTAATAAAATATTCGCTTTCACCGCTGCGATGAAGCCGCCGGGTGACCGTCACTTCGCTGAAATCAAGCGGCAGTGATCCGTCCGTGTTGTCGAGCGTCAATGACACTTCGCTGTAGTTCACGGGCTTGCGCGCATCGCTCCCGGCAAAAATAATATCTGCCATATTGCCGCCGCGTAAGCTCTTCGCGCTTTGTTCGCCGAGCACCCAACGAATGGAATCGGATATATTGCTCTTACCGCTCCCGTTCGGACCGACGACAGCCGTAATGCCTTTAACAAATTCAACCTCTGTCCGGTCGGCGAACGATTTAAAACCGGCTAATTCTAACCTTCGTAGAAACAAGCGCTATCACCCCAAAATATTGTAACAAAAAAAGGGCCGACACTCCATTACATTTCACTGTGAGCATAAAAGAAAGACGCCTTGCGGCGTCTGGCGTCTTGGGTTTGAGTACTCCGATATTTCATATCACTTGTGCCGAATTTCCCGGCACATGTATATTACCCCTGCTCTCCTGCTTCGCTCTCAATGCGCCGGAGCGCTTCGGCGGCCGCCTCTTGCTCCGCTTCCTTCTTCGTTCTTCCGGTCCCGGTTCCATAGGTTCCCCCTTGAATCCGGGCAGCGATGACGAATTCCCGATCATTCGCCGGTCCGCGTTGCTCCACAACCTCATATTCCACTCCGCCCATCGCCAGCTGCTGCACCTTCTCATGGAGGCGGGACTTCGCATCAATAACGCCGCGGGCGACATAGGCCTCGATCTCCGGAAACATATACCGCTGCAAGAAATCGATCACCGCATCCCAACCGGCATCCAAATACAAGGCACCGACGAACGCCTCAAACACGTCCGCCAGCATGGACGGCCTTTCGCGTCCGCCCGACAGTTCCTCTCCCCGGCCGAGACGGATATATTTCCCCAAGGACAACGATTTCGCCAACCGATACAGCGCCTCCTCGCGGACGATTGCCGCGCGGACGAAGGTCAGTTTTCCTTCCGGCCAGTCCTGATACAACCGATACAGATGCTGAGAAACCGCCAGCTGGAGAACGGCATCGCCGAGAAATTCCAGCCTCTCGTTATGGACAGCATTCTTATGTTCATTCACATAGGAAGAATGGGTAAACGCTTCGCGCAAGAGCGAAGCGTCCCCGAATTGAATATTGAGTGATTGCTGGAGTTGTGCCCAACTGTTCATCGCAAAACCCTAGCTTCCATTATATTTTTTGAGAATTACCGTTGCGTTATGTCCGCCAAAACCGAACGAATTGGACAGCGCGATCTGAATATTCGCTTCACGCGGCGTATTCGGCACATAGTCCAAATCGCATTCAGGGTCTTGATTGTCCAGATTAATCGTTGGCGGCAGCTTGCCGTTCTGCAGCGCCAGCGCGCAAATAACGGCTTCCACGCCGCCCGCGGCGCCGAGCAGGTGACCTGTCATCGACTTGGTAGAAGATACCGCCAGTTTGTACGCATGCTCGCCGAACGTCTCCTTGATGGCTTTCGTCTCGGAAATGTCCCCTACCGGAGTAGAGGTGCCATGCGCGTTAATATAATCAACTTCCTCAGGAGCAATTCCTGCATCCTTCAAGGCGTTGCGCATACATCTTGCCGCACCGGCAGGATCCGGATCGGTCATATGATGCGCGTCTCCGCTCATCCCGTAACCGATGAGTTCAGCATAGATACGGGCGCCGCGCTTCTGCGCATGCTCCAGCGTCTCCAGCACCAGGATCCCTGCTCCTTCACCCATCACAAAGCCGTCGCGGTCTACGTCGAAAGGACGGCTCGCGCGCTTCGGCTCATCATTACGGGTAGACATAGCCCGCATGGAACAGAAGCCTGCAAGGCCTGTTGGACGAATTGTCGCTTCCGCGCCGCCGCAAATCATGACGTCCGCCTCGCCGTGCTGCAGCAACCGCAATGAGTCGCCGATCGTATGCGTACCGGTTGCGCAGGCAGTCACCGTCGTTGTATTCGGACCTTTCGCTCCCGTTAATATCGAGACTTGGCCGGAAGCCATGTTGGCGATCATCATCGGAATAAAGAACGGAGAGACTCGCTTCGGACCTTTCTCAAGCAGCGTTCTGTACTGCTCCTCGAACGTGCCCAGTCCGCCGATACCGGAACCGATGTAAACACCTGCGCGCTCGGGATCCATGTCGTCGCGAATCGATAATCCGGCATCCTTCAAAGCAAGATTCGAAGCCGCAACCGCAAACTGCACGAAGCGGTCCATCCGTCTCGCTTCCTTCTTATCCATGTAAAGCTCAGGGTTCCAATCCTTGATTTCCGCGGCGATGCGTGTCGGATAATCCTCGACGTCGAACGACTCAATGGAAGAGACGCCTGACGTGCCCGACATCAAGTGATTCCATAATGTATCCAAGTCTTGTCCAAGCGCCGTAATGGCGCCCATTCCAGTAATCACAACCCGTTGTTTCATGACAAAGCCCCTCCTCCCAACTGCATTGCGAGCCCTTCTTCGGAAGCGCTCTACATCTGAAAAACATATATGAAAAACGCAAAAAGATGCGCTGATCTGAACTCATAATCTATTGATGAATCCACACAACAAGTCTGAATCGTAGAAGTCCCGCTTCGCAAGAAGCGGGACGCTGTTTGTCTTATCCACTAACATTACGAATGAGCTTGTATGTAATTCACAACTTCGCCTACCGTCGTAATTTTCTCCGCATCCTCATCGGAAATCTCCATATCGAACTCATCTTCAAGTTCCATAACCAATTCGACGACATCCAAAGAGTCGGCGCCCAAGTCCTCCTTGAAAGAAGCTTCGAGCGTTACTTCAGCTTCGTCCACACCAAGGCGGTCGACGATAATTTTCTTTACACGATCCACAACGTCGGACATCCGGTTCACCTCCTCCACCGTATTATACGAAACCGTCCAACAAAAATCTACACTAGCCCATGTACATGCCACCGTCAACATGCAGCGTCTGGCCGGTCATGTACGAGGCGTCATCCGACGCCAGGAAACGGACTACGCTGGCGATCTGCTCGGGAGACCCGAGTGTGCCCAGCGGAATTTGCTTCAACAGCGCTTCCTTCACATCATCGCTGAGCTTATCCGTCATATCGGTCGCAATAAAGCCTGGAGCAACGCAATTCACCGTAATGCCGCGGGACGCGAGCTCCCGGGCAACCGATTTGGTCAAGCCGATGACCCCTGCCTTCGCAGCCGCGTAATTCGCCTGGCCCGGGTTGCCGAGAGCGCCTACAACAGAAGATATATTGATGATGCGGCCGCTGCGCTGCTTCATCATCGGACGGGTCACCGCCCGGATGCAGTTATATACACCTTTCAAATTGGTCGCAATCACCGCATCGAATTCTTCTTCCTTCATTCTCATCAACAAATTATCGCGAGTGATCCCTGCGTTGTTTACAAGAATATCCAGCTTCCCGAACCGCTCTGTGACGGCACCGATCATCTGCTCCGCTTCAGAGCTTACCGCAACATCCGCCTGGATGGCGAAAGCCGTTCTGCCCATCGCCTCAATGGCGGCTACGACTTCCTCTGCGGCTAACGCATTGCCCGCGTAGTTGACCGCGACGTCTGCCCCGTTCCTGGCCAGCTCTAAAGCAATGGCGCGGCCAATGCCGCGGGATGCTCCGGTGACGAGCGCCGTTTTTTCTTTCAGCATACCAAGTTCTCCTCCTTTATATACATAATTTTCATATATTTTGGAAATCAGAGCAGTGCCTTTGCCGTTTCTTCCGCGGCTTGCGCGCTGTTCACGGTCAAGGTTTGAACGCTCTTGTCCGTCTTCCGGATTAAGCCGGTCAAGACGGAGCCGGGTCCGAATTCAACGAAGGTATCTACCCCAAGCGCGATCAGCTTCCTCACAGAATCCTCCCACAGAACCGGAGCGCAAACTTGCCGTACGAGGAGCTCGCGAATCGTATCAGGTTGATCCGCTGTATCCGCTGTCACGTTAGCGATTAGCGGAACCGACGGACGCTCGATCGTCACCGAGCCAAGCAGCTCCGCAAGCCGCTCAGCTGCCGGCTGCATCAAGGAAGAATGAAACGGCCCGCTCACTTCTAAGGGGATTACGCGCTTCGCGCCTGCTTCTTCCTTCCCCCGGGCGACGACCGCCTCGACGCCTTCGCGGGATCCCGAGACGACAATTTGCCCCGGACAATTCATGTTTGCGAGCTCCACAAGGCCGGTCTCCGCCGTTACCCGGTCGCACAGCGCCTTCAGCATGTCTCGTTCCGCGCCAAGCACCGCTGCCATCGCGCCTTTGCCGTTCGGAACCGCCTCCTCCATGAATCGGCCTCTCATATGTACAAGCCTTACCGCCTCATCGGGAACGAGCGCTCCCGCGGCGGCAAGCGCCGTCCACTCGCCTAAGCTGTGTCCGGCGACATAATCAGGCTTTACCGCCGCTCCGCCTGACCGGCGAAACGCCTCCAAATAAGCCAGGCTCGTCGTCAGCAGCGCGGGCTGCGTATTCGCCGTTTGCTTCAGCTGTTCTTCCGGACCTTCAAATACGATCTCGGATAATGCGTATCCGGCCGCGGCGTCCGCTTGCTCGAACAGCTTCTGCACTTCAGGGATATGAATGATGTCTTTGCCCATGCCAACGGTTTGTGCCCCTTGTCCAGGGAATACAAACGCAATTTTACCCATAATTCGCTTCCTCCTGTATTACCTATTACCAAGTGAGAACGGCTCCGCCCCAGGTGAGTCCGCCGCCGAAGCCGACGAGCACGACGGTGTCCCCTCTCTTCAGTCGGCCTTCTTCCACCGCTTCCGAAAGTGCGATCGGAATGGTCGCGGCAGAAATATTGCCGTAACGGTCCACATTGATCATCACTTCGTTTTCTGTCAGCTCAAGCTTTTCCATCGCCGCATGAATGATGCGGATGTTTGCTTGATGAGGCACTAACAGATTAATGTCCTTCTTCGTCTTCCCGGCTTTCGCGAGCACGCTCTCCGTGAGGCTGTCCATAATGCGAACGGCAAACTTAAACACCTCGCGTCCGTTCTGCCAGATGTAATGCGTCATGCCTTCCGGCAAACAGGAAGCGTTCGGATATCGCGAACCGCCGACGCAGCCGCCGCGAAGGAGCGGGCCGCCCGCGCCGTCCGCGCCAAGCTCGAACGCTTCGAAGCCGCGGCCTTGTTCTACAGGCCCCAACACCGCAGCGCCTGCTCCGTCGCCGAACAAGATGCAGGTATTTCGGTCCGTATAATCCGTTAAGCGGGAGAGCACCTCCGCTCCTACGACTAAGACATAATCGTACATGCCGGATGCTACGAATTGCGACGCATTCGCCAATCCGTACACGAATCCGGAGCATGCCGCCGACAAATCGAAGGCCGCCGCCTTCTTCGCCCCAAGCTTCTCTTGTAAAATACAAGCGGTCGACGGGCACATCACATCAGGCGTGAGTGTCGCCACAACGATCAAGCCAAGCTGCTCGGCGCTGATTCCCGCATTTTTCAATGCTTTGACCGCCGCTTCGTATGCTAAATCCGACGTCGCTTGATGCTCCGCCGCAATTCTCCGCTCTTTAATTCCCGTACGCGTAACGATCCATTCATCGTTCGTCTCTACCATTTGCTCAAGCTCTTGGTTTGTCAGTACCTTCTCCGGCACATAATGTCCTGTTCCAATAATACCTACAGGTCTTCCGATCATCATCGTTGTTAGTCTCCTTTCCTCAGCTCCGCCGCGATGGTACCGACGACATCCGACTCTAATGCCAGTACGGTCTGGCGCACAGCGTTCTTGATCGCCCGCGCATCGCTAGAACCGTGACTCTTCATCACGACGCCCGAAAGGCCCAGCATCGGTGCCGCGCCGACCTCTTTATAATCAAGTTTATTTTTTAAGCCCCGCAGTCCCGGCAGCAGGATTGCCGCCGCCAGCTTCCTAACCAAATTCTTGGTAAACTCCTTCTTCAGTTCGCCCATCAGCGCCAAAGCCGTACCTTCAAGCGATTTCAGCATGACGTTCCCAGCAAATCCGTCACAGACAAGGACATCGCAAACGCCGTTTAGAATATCCCTTGCTTCCACATTGCCGACGAAACGGATTGGCGCCGCCTCGAGCATCGGATAAGCTTCTTTCGCTACCTCATTCCCCTTACCCGGCTCCGTGCCGACATTCAGCAGTCCGACGCGCGGCTCCCGGATCCCGTGCACTTTACTCCGATACACGCTTCCCATCACGGCATACTGTGTCAGCTGCGCGGCGGTTGCATCCATATTGGCGCCCAAGTCCAACGCCAGCGTGCCGACACCGTCCATCGTCGGAATCATCGGCGCCAGCGCGGGCCTTTCGATTCCCCGCATCCGCCCGACAACCAGAAGACCCGCCGCCATAAGAGCGCCTGTATTGCCGGCGGACACTAACGCCTCCGCCTCTCCTTCACGCACCATGGAAGCCGCGACCACCATAGAAGCGTCTTTCTTCCGACGCACGGCGCGAACCGGCTCCTCATCCGCCCCGATGACCTCGGAGGCGTGGCGCACCGCCAGATTGTTCAGCTTCACGTCCCCAGCCGCCGCGAGCTCTTGGCGAATGCGCTCCTCGTCGCCAACCAGCGTCAAATGTACATCTTTCATTTCTTTCGCTGCCTCTATGGCTCCCAATACAATTTCCTTCGGTGCATGATCGCCGCCGAAGGCGTCAATGGCGATTCGTTTCAATCGAGTCACCTACCCTTTCCGCATGCTTGCCGGATCGGTACACAACGAAGTGTCCCTGAAACACAAGCTCTTCTCCCACATACGTAAAGACTTCAACCTTAGCCTTACCTTTATCTCCTGGCGCCGATTTGACATATCCCTTCGCGACACAGCGCTCGCCGATTCGAACGGGGCGGAGGAAGCGAATATCTGCGGAAGCCGTTAACGCCACCTCATCGTCGATTAAGGCGACCGCAAGCGAATTCGCTTGCGCGAAAATATGATGACCCCGGGCGATCCCCGTCCGGGAAAACACGTGGTCGGACGTCATCTCTAATATGGAAATGCCGGATTTATCCAACTGGAGATCAATCACATCTCCAATCACTTCGTCCATCGGAAGCGACCGCACGACCGATTGGGATACCGCGGCCATCTGTTTTATTCTTTCCCTTACCTCGGGAATGCCGAGCTCCATTCGGTCAAGGCGGATGGTTTGAATACTGACTTTAAATTCTGCGGCCAGCTCCTCATCCGTCACGAACGGATTCTGCTTCAACTTTTCCTCCAGACGCTGCTGGCGCATCGGTTTCGGTAAACGTTGGATGATCCCCACCCCCAAGCCAGTGACCGTGCAAATGCAAAACATGGGCGAACAACGCCCGAATTAGTACCAAGTATTAATACTAGTATATAGTAGCAGACCAAAATCATGCAACAAAAAAAAGCACCTCTCTTCGAGATGCTTTCTTGTGCAGTTGCATTAGCCTTGGTTTACGATGTCGCGAGACTTGTAAGTTCCGCAAACTTTGCAAACATGATGAGCCAACTTCAACTCGCCGCAATGATCGCACTTCACCATGCCCGGAACTTCCAACTTGAAGTGAGTCCGACGCTTGTTTTTGCGTTGTTTAGACGTTTTCGTAAATGGTACTGCCATGTCTTCCCACCTCCTTACATAAGTCGCTCAACCTAATTCGAATGCTTAAAAAAGTCCTTCAAGCCGGCTAAACGGGGGTCGATTCGCTCCTGAACGCATTCGCATGTTTCCTCGTTCCGGTTAGCGCCGCAAGTCGGGCACAATCCTTCACAATCGTCCTTGCAGATTGCCGCGATCGGCAATTGAACGACGAGCGCTTCGCGCAAATACGGTTGCAGTTCGATCTTATCTTCCGTCACTAGATGAATATCCTCATCCAACTCGGCATTGCCGGGCCGGGTTGTAAACATCTCCGTTACAGGAATCTCCAATTGGCGATCCGCCTTATGGAGACATCTGGAGCATATAATCTCCATGTCTGCCGTCAGCGTACCATACACAATCGCAGTGCCTGAATCCATACGGGCTTCAAGCCGAACATCTACCGGCCCCTTCAACCGAAGGTCATTCCGGCCTGTCACGGCATCATCCATATTTAACGTCCCGTGCAGTGTAACGGGGTTTTCCTCCAAGTCGCGTAAGTTCAAATACACGAAGCATCACCCCAAACAGACAAAATTTATTATATCCACATCATTCAGGCATTGTCAACCATAAATCCGATCAAACCTCGTTATCGAGGGAGGGACAAATATACGGGCTCCCCTTGCACCGAAGAATAAATCTTCCAGCCTTCATTCCCTTGATATCGCAGCGTATGCACCATTTCGTTCCTGGTATCGGCCAGCTTTGGACCGGACAGCTTTGTCATTTTCTGAACCGTAAACACGTACATCTCATCTTCGGATCGCTCCAGCACGCGAACCGTTTCAAGCTCGTGTTCCAAATCGTAAGTATCGAACATCCAGGCGATTGTCGCTTCCGTGGCGTCCCGCTGCGGGGAATCACGATGGACCAGTTTCAAGGCGGATTGAACATTTTCTTCGTTTAAGGCATTCAAGTAAGAGAGGAAAATTTGCCTTGCCGCTTCTTCGTCTCCGGGTGCCGCCCCTTGTCCCGCCTGGCCGAACGGCGTTAGCCATTCCCGCCTAAAGGATTGCGCGTCATACAGCTTCCAAGTGCCGTCCGCTGCCTTTCGCATCGTAACCTTCATCGAAGTACGGTTGTCCATATAGTATGCGCCTGAGCGCCTCGTATTCTTCTCCGTAACGAGCACGGTCGCCATATCCGCATACAGATGCTCAATCGCGAAGGCTTCAAGTTCGGTTTCCACATCGCGCCGATCCATCGCTTCAAGGAGAGAAGGCAGCACCTTCTGTCTGAGCGGGGAATCTGCATGCAGCATACGTTCAATTGCATCGGCATGTTCTTGATTTACCGCTTCGACATAAGCTTCGTAAGCGGCTTGAACGTTCTCCGCTTCCTTCGCGGTTACGTTCGCGGCGTCTACGGTTACTGTTTTGCTCCCGGGGTCCCATCCTACCTTCGCCGCCGTCGCTTCCCCCACGAAGCGCAGCGGTACGAAGGTGCGTCCGCCCACAACGGTCGGGGCAACAGCAAGTTCGTACACTGTTCCGTTTACAACAGCGTTTCTGTTCCCGACTTTCAGCTCAATCGCAGCGTTAGCGCCTTCCCCGGTAATGCTATTCGTTTCGGCATGGTAAGTGACCGAAAGCTCCAGCTTCTCGAACAAGGCGCGGAAAGGAACCATCGTTACGCCGTTCACAATGAACGGCTGCGCTTCGAACGCGGCCGGCTCTCCATTGAACAGCACAGTGATAGGCTGTGATGAAGCCGCTGCAGCATTGGAGGCCATCGTCATGCTTCCCGCTACCGCCGCGCTTATCATCATACAGGATATATAATGCCGTAAATTCAATAAGAACTCGTCCTTTGCTTTGCAATGTTAAAGAGTCACAATCAATGATTCCTATTGTATCAGAATCCCTCCCTTCCGCAAGTCACTCCAAAAAATGCAAAGAGGCTGTCTCTTGGATCCGTACGACCGAGACAGCCTTCGCCAAACGATGTTTATTTTTTGGTAGCTAACCATGCAGCCAATGTGTTAATTTCGTCGTCTGTCAAGCGGCCTTTAAATGCCGGCATACCATTGCCGCCTTCGCTGATCTTCGCAGCAATCTCTTCCTGAGACATCCGTGAGCCTACCGCTGTCAAGCTTGGAAACGCGCCCCCTCCGGAAAGATCCGCAGCATGGCACGCCATGCAGTTAGCTTCGTACAGAGCCGTTGCTTCCGCCTCGTCAATTGCTCCGCCGGCCGTACCCGCGCCTGCGCCGTCCGTCGTTGGAGCTTGTCCTGTCGTGCCATTGTTGCCAGCGTTATTGTTGCCGCCGCAAGCCGCGGACGTGATGGCAAGAGCTGCGATCAGCAGGCCAATCAGCAAGCCTTTTTTGTTCATTTGTTATCCTCCCTTATCATCTTGTGTTCAGGCTACACGAGCAAACCGCCATTTTTCGTGTAATTCAGAATCCCTTCTGCTGCTCTGTACGCTAATGCGCCAACCGTGCCGTTCGGATTGTATCCGCCATTGTGGGCAAAGTTGACCGCACCGACGACAAACAGATTCTCCATGTCCCACATCTGCAAGTAATTATTAACTGCGGACGTATCCGGGCTCGCACCCATAATGACGCCCCCGGTATTATGAGTGGATTGGTACGTCGTAATCTCGTAAGGGCCAAGTTCTTTCAAGCTTTCTACAAGGTTGGCTCCCATCTCGCGAACGATCTCGGCGCATCTGTCGGAGATGAATTTGGCCAATTGACGGTCCTGTTCTTCAAAATCGAAGGTAATGCGGACCAGCGGGTCGCCAAATTCGTCCTTATAAGTGGGGTCCAAATCCAAGTAATGGTGACGATACGGCATAGAGGCTCCTTGCAGGCCCACATTAATAACGCTGTAAGCATACTTTAAGGAATTCTTCTTGAATTCCGCTCCCCATTTCGGAGAATCAGCCGGCACCTTGTTGTTCTGAATCGGTCTTTGGCCGGTCTGATGATGTCTTATATTTCCCCCATGGATGAAATTTAAATCCGAGTGGTCAAAATTGTCTCCGTTATAATCGTCCAGGCAAATCCCCAGCGCTCCTGCGCCTGCGTATAGGTTAAACTGCACATCTTCAAAGAAACCGGCGGCGGATCCTTTTTGCACTTGATAGGCATAGTTTTTCCCGATAACCCCCTTACCGGTTTTCGGATCGTACGGGGTGCCGATGCCGGATGTCAGAAGCAGCTTCACATTATGGAACACATACGCCGTAAGTACCACCACATCCGCCGGCTGTTCAATTTCTTCGCCGGTGGTCGTATCGATATAAAGCACCCCTGTCGCTCTGCCGTCCGTATGTAGAACACGCCGTACATTGGAGTGGGTGCGAATTTCGAATTTACCGGTCTTCTTGGCCACCGGGATTACCGTGACGACCGGATCCGCCTTCGCGCCGTACTCGCAGCCGTAACGCTCGCAGAAGCCGCAATATTGGCAAGCGGCACGCGAAATGCCGTCGGGGTTCGTATATGCCTCTGACAGGTTCGCAGATGGCGCCATATACGGATGAAGGCCTAACTTTTTCGCCGCTTCTTCAAATAACTTGATATTGGGCGTCTTCACCATCGGCGGTGTCGGGTAGTCACTTGAACGCTTGCCGCCGAGCGGATTCGCCTCCCCGGATATGCCTGCCATTTTTTCAAATTTATCGTAATAAGGCTCTAATTCATCATAAGTTATACCCCAGTCTTGCAGCGTCATGTCTTCCGGGATTTTGCTTTTGCCATACCGCTCTTCGGTCATGCTGCGAATTTGGAAATCATAGGGTAAAAACCGAAACGTCTGCCCGTTCCAGTGCACTCCTGCTCCGCCTAAGCCATCCCCCATCAAGAAGGAACCATACTGCCTCATGGGAAGAGCCCTGATCTTCTCGTTGCCCCGGAAGGTGATCGTGTCTCTGGACAGATCCTGGAATATTTCATAACGGAGCGAATATCTCAACTCATCATGGACCATAAAATAATCTTCCGTCGTCCGCTCTCTGCCTCTTTCGAGCCCGACAACGTTTAACCCGTTCTTGGTCAGCTCAGCTGCAATGATCCCTCCGGCCCAACCGACACCGACCACCACGACATCTACCTTTGGTAATTTTTTCACCACGTTTGACAGCACCTCTTCCGTTAAATATAGTTCCGTTTGTTATAGATGATCCCGCAAACTCTTCGGTTCGAGCACCGTAAACTCTTTGTCCATGATTTGTGTATAAGACATCTGGCTTCCGGGATACTTGCGCATGACCCAGCCCTGCATATTTTTATTGCCGCCGTACAACGGATCCGCGTACACTCCCTCCAGTGTCGCGCTTCTGAGCATATTGAAGAATCCGCTTGGAGAGATCGTGGTCAAGTTCACTTCATCCTTTTGGAAGGCGGTCAGAACCGCATCCTGTTCCTCCGGTGATAAGCTGACGAAGCTTTTGCCATAGGTCGCTTGGCTATAGTTTTGCATTTCGCGCAGCCCGATGTAGAAAATCTCTCTTCTTCTCAACCGCCCCTGATAGCCTTGCGTTTTCTCGCCCACAAAGAAAGGAGGCTGCATATACTCCCTCGCATTAAAGCCCCAATCGCCGGCCAGTTGATGGTCGATATAGAACGCTACCCCCAGCTCAGCCGCTCCCGGACCGTTCTCATCCGCCGGGAATATTCGCTCTACCGCCGCTTGTGTAATCAAAAATTGCTCCTGGGTGAAAAACATTAACGCTTCATTATAATTTACAGGCGCATTGTTATTGGCCGGCGGCTGTGTATCGGGACTTCCCGGCACGGCGCCGACATTTCCTTTCGGAACTAGATACCCGAGCACACCGCCGACGACCGCTCCGCCGACAGCGTAACCGGCATTCGCAAGAAATTTACGCCTGGACATCGTTTGGGAGCTGCCGGAACCGTCCTGCTGTTTGTTCTGCTGTTCTGTTGCTTGTTCGCTCACACCGCATCCTCCTAACAAACCATAATTTGACTCGGTACGCGTATTGTCCCCAACAACAGTACATTCATACATTTACATCCAGTGGGCATGATACAGGTATCGACTAATTAGGAGGCGAGAAATCATATGAAACTTCACTGGATCAAAGGTTCGGTCATAAGCGCGGCTGCCGTGATGCTGCTGAGTGCGTGCGGCGCGCAAGGAAATAACGCAGACAACAACAGCGGGACGGCCGGCATGCATTCCTTATCTGAAGAAGCGGGCGTGCCGGGTCATCTTCATGACGGCAGCATTATTCCAAGCTGGGACGGGGCCAAAACGCAAACGACGAATGAGCGGGGCCAAACGACTAGCGGGATGGGAATGAATGTATACAGCCGGATCGGTTCCTCCAGCCTGTATAGCGGAGGCATCTCATCTCAAATCCAATCCAGGTTGAATGGAGCGGGGATTGAAGGCGTGCGCGCGATCGTGCTGAACGATACAGTGGTTGTAGCGCAAGACGGGCAAACGGTATCGGCTCATCAGATGGATAACTTGCAATGGAAGCTGCTAAGCCCGACGAAGGGGTGGTCCGGCAAAGGCGAAATCATCGATGATTTGTCGGGCACCGATGTAGCGGACAACAACAATAACGTCCTGCAAGCGGCAAAGAAGGAGATCAGCAAGATGTTTGGCGGCGATGTCGCGGTTCTGACCGTTCAAAATCCCGAGGCATACGAATTGATTGGAACCATTACATCCAAGCTGCATTCCAACGCGAAGAACCCTGATATCGCGGAGCACATTGTTAAACTCCTAGAGATGGCTTCGAGCCAATAATTCGCCTTTTCCTTCATGGGCGGATTTGTTATAATTTTGTTTCAGATGAGTTTCATAGGATAACAACAAATTCTTAGGGTAAGGAGTTGACCTTATGCCTTTCGGAAATATCGGAATCCCGGGGCTGATCCTAGTGCTGCTTATCGCGTTGATCATCTTCGGGCCGTCCAAGCTGCCGGAGCTCGGAAGAGCGTTCGGGCGGACGCTAAGCGAATTTAAGAATTCCACACGCGATCTTGTATCCGGCGACGATAAGAGCACAGAAGCATTGGAAGCGGAGAAGAAATGAACGATCGAGAGCAGCATTTGACTGAGCATCTTGCGGAGCTCCGCAGGAGGCTTCTGATTACACTGGGCACCTTCGTGGTGGCATTGTGCGCTACATTCGTGTACGTCGGTGAAATTTACGAATGGCTAACACGGGACGTGGACGGACATCTGCAAGTACTGGGACCATCCGACGTGATCTGGGTGTACTTCATGATTGCCGGCGTATTTGCGATCGCGATTACGATCCCTGTGGGAGCCTATCAGATTTGGCGGTTCGTTGCTCCCGGCCTTCGGCCGATCGAGCGAAACCTCACACTCGCGTACATCCCTGCACTCGCCGCTCTGTTCGTTGTGGGGCTTGCCTTCGGATACTTTGTCATCTACCCGATGGTGCTCTCCTTCTTGGAGACCATTGCGAAAGAGCAGTTTCTGACCGCCTACACAGCCGAAAGATATTTTCGGTTCATGATTCATATGACGGTTCCCTTCGGCGTATTGTTTGAGATGCCGGTCGTTGTGATGTTTCTTACGTCGCTCGGCATTCTTAATCCGTTGAGACTGGCAAAGCTTCGGAAGATCGCTTATTTGATTCTCACCATTGCGGCAGTCACCATTACACCGCCTGATCTGGTATCGGACATTCTGGTTATCGTACCTCTGTTTCTGCTGTACGAGATCAGCATTGGACTGTCGCGGATCGTCTTCCGGCGCAGGGAAGCGAAGCTGCAAGCCGTCAACGAATAATGATTTGCACATGAACGAACACCCCTCCTTCCGGAAAAGCGGAAACTGCGAGGGGTGTTGTGTTGTTAGGGGAGTATCGAAAGTATGGATGCCATAGAGCGAATCGTTGGAGTCATTGTAGAATATAATCCTTTGCACAATGGACATGTGCACCATCTGGAGGCGTCGCGGCAAGCCGCCCGCGCCGAGACCGTCATCGCCGTGATGAGCGGTCATTGGCTGCAGCGGGGCGAACCCGCGTTCATGAACAAGTGGGCTAGAGCAGAGACGGCGCTGCTTGCGGGAGCAGACTTGGTCCTGGAGCTTCCGGTCATCTTCAGTACGCAGCCTGCGGAGTGGTTCGCGTATGGAGCCATTTCGGCGCTCACGGCCACGGGTGTCGTGGACGCGGTCTGCTTCGGCAGCGAGAGCGGACAATTGGCAGAATTGAAAGCGCTGGCAGATCGGCTTGCCTCCGAACCGGCAGCTCTCTACGCTTCCCTTCAAGAGCAGCTGAAGAAAGGACTGCCTTACCCCGCCGCTTACGCCGCGGCGGTGAAAGCAGTGACAGGCCTCCCCGGAGCGGAGCTGCTAGCCGAACCGAACAATTCGCTCGGCTTTCATTATTTGCTTTCCTTGGCGCGGCTAGGCAGCGGAATCGAGCCTTATACCATTCAGCGGGTCAAAGCTGGCTATCATCAAGAGCATTTGCCTGAAGGCGGGATCGCCAGTGCCACAGCCATCCGGAAGCAGCTCCTTACCGCAGTCGACCGCGACGCCGCCCTTGCCTCGATCGCGGAGTATGTGCCGCCGGGAACGCTCGAAGTGTTGCGGCGCGAATGGTCGGCGGGACGGGCACCGCTTCATTGGGAACGGTACCGTCTCCCTCTGCTTCATCGGCTAATTATGCAGAGCCCCGAACAGCTTGCGCGGTACCGCGAAGTCACCGAGGGATTGGAATATCGGCTGAAAAAAACGCTCGCCTCTCTCAAGGAAGAAGCGAGCATTGAAGAGCTAATGGAAGGATTAAAGACGAAGCGGTACACCCGAACGAAGCTGCAGCGGATGATGACCGCGGTATATTTGGAGCACTTGAAGGAGCGTACGTCTGCCGATCAATTGCGTGACGGCGTCCCTTATTTGCGCGTGCTCGGCTTTACCGATCGCGGCAGATCGCTCTTGCACCGTATGAAACAAACGGCTTCCGTGCCCGTCATTACAACTGTAAACCGTGACGAGGCGCCTGCAAATCTTTCACTTGATATTTCGGCCACAGCCGCATATGTATTAGGCTACGAGCAGCCTAACTCGAAGGATTGGTTTGCGGATTATTACCACCCGCCGGTTTACATCCCCTTGGGCGGCAAAGCTTCTAAGTAATCCAGCGCGTCTTGAAGCGACCCTACGGGTACGATCACCATGTCCGTACCGATCAGCTGTGCCTTGCCAACGGCCGCTTCCGCATTGGCATGGGGGACGAAGAACAATTCCGCTCCCTTGGAATGGGCGCCCGCCACCTTATGTACAACGCCTCCGATCGGAAGCACCGTTCCGTCAGGGCGGATTTCCCCTGTTCCGGCAATCGTATAGCCCTTCGTCCAGTCTTCTTCCGTAAACTGATTGTAAATTTCCAGCGCAAACATTAACCCAGCGGACGGGCCTCCGATATTGCCAGCTTGAATTTGCACTTGATACGCCGGGTCAACGCTTTCCACCGATTGCAGCGTCGCATAGGTAATGCCCATACCCGGCCGCGGCGGGTCGGTGTCAGGCAGCGGCTTCAACGTCAAAACAACGGTCCGCTCCTCCTTACCGCGCAGAAACGTAACTAGAATCATATCCCCCGCCTTCAGCCCCTGAATAGAGCGAGGGACGTCCTCCGCATCGCGGATTTCTGTCTCATGAATGGAAAGCAGCCTGTCACCCGGCAGCAGCACTCCGTCCGCGCTAAGCCCTTCGACAACGCCAAATACAAGAATTTCCTCACTGCGGATCTCATATGGGATCCCTAAAGCTTGATAAGCCGCTTCAATGGCGTTGCTGTGCGATGTCCGCATGTACAAGCTTTGCCTGGACGTGTACTCCGTCCTGTCATCCCCTTGCATAATCGTTTCCTTTTCGAAAATTTCCGCGTTCGGATCATAGAGAGCGACGGCATATTTCAATACATTCGCGTACGTCCACTTGACCGTCGTGATGAGGAAGTCACCCTCTTCCACGAAGCTGCCGCCGGTTTTTACCATGTCCCGGGTTTCTTCCACCGGTCCCGGTTCGTATACGATGTAAGGAACCGGAATGACAAACAGCACGATAATCGTAAATATGATTCCAATGAACATGGGCCAGGAATATTTCAACCAATCCTTCCATCTTTGCGGCATCCGGAAACCTCCCTCCATCAAGGCTTGGTCTTTTTTGTTTTCAAGAAGCGTAAATATGTATCAATTTTGAATTGATCATCGGTCTGAACGGGAGGGGTTCGCGTGCATCGCAGCATCAGCGCCGGAGGACGAATCCGGTCCGCCTCATTAGGAATCATCGCGGTAATCTTTGTATCCATGATCGTCGCCTATCCCGATCAAGCCTTCAAGGCGTCTTTAAACGGACTGACGATATGGTGGGATCTCGTATTTCCCGCGCTGCTCCCTTTTTTTATTTTATCGGAAATATTGCTGGGGCTTGGGTTTGTACACGCTATGGGAGTTCTGCTTGGACCTCTCATGAAATTGTTGTTCCGCTTGCCCGGGGTCGGCGGCTGGGCGATTGCGATGAGTCTTACCGCGGGATTTCCTTCCGGCGCGAAGGCGGCGGCGGATCTGCGCAGGGACGGCGCGATCCGCAAGGAAGACGGTGACAAGCTCCTTGCGCTATCCCACCTGTGCAGCCCCATCTTCATTACGAGCGTGATCGCTGTCGGTTTTCTCGGCCGTCCCGAGCTTGGCGTCCCCCTCATCCTTATTCATATCGCATCCGCATTCATTACAGGACTTCTCATCGGTTATTTGCCCAGCCGCGGGAATGAGGAACAACGATCGTCAGCTCTCACGGAACCGGCTCAACCGGACCGCAAACGTAAGAAAGCCTTCTCCCTTCTGCAAGCCGTTGCCGCAATGGCGGAAGCAAACCGCAAAGACGGCAGAGCGTTCGGGCGCCTGCTTGGCGATGCCGTCGCCTCCGCTGTACAGGCCTTGCTCGCAATCGGCGGCTTCATTATCGTCTTCTCGGTCACCATTGAACTACTGTCGGTCGCAGGTATTGTAGACAGCTTGCAATCGTTGATCGCAAAGGCGCTGCAGCCGCTGGGAATGCCGACTGAGCTCGCGGAAGGAATCATCGTCTCGCTGTTTGAGCTCCATCTTGGCGCTTATGAACTCAGCCGCAGCGGTTCCGGCATGAGCGTGTGGGCTGCGGCATTGATCAGCGGAGCCGTCGCGTGGGGCGGGCTGTCGATTCATGCGCAGGTGAAAAGCTTAACGAGCGGAACCGACTTGCGGTTTTCTCCCTTCTTTCTCGCGCGGCTAATCCAGTCTTTGGTATCGATGCTGCTTGTCTTTGGTTTCTGGAATATGCTTGAACGCTGGTTTGGCAACCTGCTTCCCGCATTCGCGGGGTCGGCTGCAATGCAAGGAACTGCGGAAGGGAAATGGCTTGCGTGGCCGCTGTGGCTTTCTTCCATGCATTGGTTAACCGTATTGCTTTGCGGCTCGGTGCTGATGTCCGCCGTTGTTGCAGTCTTCCGCCGTCCGCGCAATTAATTCGGCGGTTGCTTTCCGAGCTCCGCATATTTCTCTCTTAGCGCTTGTTCAACGACCGGCGGCACCAAATCTTCTACCGGACCGCGAAACATCGCGATCTCTTTCACAATGCTGGAGCTAAGGAATGAATATTCCGGAGTCGTCATCATAAAGAACGTCTCAATATTGTTATTCAGCTTGTGGTTCGCGGAGGCCATCTGCAGCTCTTTCTCAAAATCGGAAACCGCCCGCAATCCGCGGACGATCACATGAGCTTGCTTCTGTTCCATGTAATTGATGAGCAATTCGCGGAAGCTGTCAACTTCCACATTCGGGATGTCCGACGTCACCTGGCGAAGCAGCTGCTGCCGTTCATCTAACGTAAACAACGGGCGCTTCGACGAATTGTGCAATACCGCGACGATCAACCGGTCGAATTGCTTTGCCGCCCGGTGAATAATGTCCAGATGCCCGTTCGTGACCGGGTCGAAGCTGCCGGGATATACGGCCACCTTCAGCGCCTTCTGAGCGTTATTGTTCAGATTCATTGGCTG
>Ga0182742_1001706_pt1 | contig 26855 bp, 23 predicted proteins | sample eDN5th37CBELigMG_FD_128880 | JGI IMG/M metagenome (GOLD analysis project Ga0182742, IMG submission 128880) | Enriched Miracle-Growth compost microbial communities from Emeryville, California, USA - eDNA 5th pass 37_C BE-Lig MG (version 2)... ...
CATAAAAAATGGCGGGAAAAGTGTATATAGAAAAACAGTAAGTTGCCGTTTTGAGCAAATAAGATGCAAAAAAAAGCAGTGAGCTCTCTAAGGCTCGCCGCTTTCAAAATCTATAGAGATAATTTTATTGCTTTCTCATATAACGTCATTTTTAAATGCCTTTAATTTTTCATTCATTTTTTGAGCCTCTTTTTTATCAATTTGCCATGATAGGAGCCGAACTAGGGTGTAGATCACGGCAATTTGCAGTGCCAAAATGATAACATCAAACACACTGTCCACAATAGCAAAAACGCTGGCAATGGCAATTAATATAAACTCCAAAGTGATAAAATGAATGACCATTCTTATGCGCATGTTCTTATCACTTATATTATTGGGAGAATATAATATAAACCCTGTTAATGTACTTAAAAATGAAAAGCCCATAATGATATAAATTGACTTTAAATCGAAGGCCATATCGGGATAATAAATTTGCCTTAAAAAGGTGATGACAATCATGATGAGGGCAAAGATAATCAAGAAATCTTTAATAGCCTTTTGTATAAATCCAGATAGTGGCATGCCTATCCCTCCGTTTATAATCCAAGCATATTTTTAAGCACAGGCACATACTGCCTGGATATAACAGCACGTTCCCCGTTATCAAGCACCGCTTCGAACCGGCCGCTTATGGACGGATAAACGGAAGAAATTTTGGTTAGATTTAATATCGTTGATTTGGATGCACGAAAACAGTTTTTTCCTTTGCAAATTTCCTCTAACTCATACAGCTTTTGTTTTACTTCAAAAACATTGTCCCTGCAGTAAGTAAATACCTTTCCGTCCACTGCCTCGAAATAATAAATATCCCTAAGGCTAATACGGTGAACTTTATCATTCTTATAGCCGAGCACAATGATATTTTCAGTTTTTAGCTTGTTTAGGATTTCATTTATTTCATCATCTACTTCATGACACCTAATGAGGATTTCTTCTGCCAGTTCTTTGCTTATTTCTTCAATTGAAATTTTCATCCTATCACCCGCGAAAATTCAAACTATTCTTTATCATCTTTTATATTTTATCAGATTTGCACTTTGAATGGTGGATAATAAAGGAATAGCCATACCGTTATTATAAGATTTGTTTTGGGCAAATTACTATTGCCTGGCTATTATATATTGGATTAAAGGGGATAAGAGATGGAAGCAAACAGAATTAATGAAACGCGAATTGTTCACACCGATCAAGTCCTCCTTAATGACTTGAACAATTACCATACATTATTCGGCGGAGTTCTCATGAAAAAAATGGATGCCTGTGCAACGCTATCCGCAAGAAGGCACACAAGGGTAGAGCAGTGTGTTACAGCTTCAACAGACTCAGTCAATTTCGTGGATCCAATCCGGGTAAGTGATTCAGTCTGTATTGAGGCATTTGTCTGCTATACCGGAAAAAAGTCAATGGAGATTTTTTGTAAGGTTATTGCAGAAGATCTTGTAACTGGACACAGAAGAATTGCAGCAACTGCCTTTTTAACCTTTGTTCCTCTTGATGAAAATAAAAGGCCGGTTGAAGTGCCGCCTGTCATTCCGGAGTCCGATGAAGAAAAGTATTTGTTTGAAACCGGTAAGGAACGCGAGAGAATTCGAAAGTTAAAAAGGCAACAGAATAAAGAACTTGTATCAAAACTTTCTATTGCCAAGCCATGGGATCATTTATAAAAGAAGTTTGATTTGCTGATGGTATGCTTCCCTGCAGAGCCAGCCATGCCTAATGGACTATGGGCAAATAGGTGACTTATTAGGCCTTTAGCTCCAATTTTTCCCAAAAGGACCCCAAATGAATTTGTAAATGCTATGATACATTTGTAAATATATAGTAAAAGGGGAAACGGGGATGAAATTAAAGAAGTTGGCGGTATTTGGGCCTGTTTTGGCTGCGCTATTGCTAGGAGCATGCGGAAGCGAGACAGACGACAAAGAAGCGGCAAAGCCAGCTGCTGCTGAGGAGAAGGCAGATAATAACGAAGCGGCTGAAGCGGGTACGGAACAAAAAGATAAAGAACAAAAAGACGATGGAACAATATTGAATCCGTATATTGCAGAGGATTTAAATGCAGATGTAGAAGTGGTTTATACAAATAAAGAACCTGAATTGAAACATGCGTACAGCGATGACGTAACCATTCAGATCGATGAATATCAAATTGTGCATGTATCAAATATGAATGAATCAAGTAAGTCGAATTTCGACGGTGAAGACGAGGGTTACGTCCTTACATATAAAATGACATTGGATAACAAATCAAATGAAGATGTGTATTATGCAGGAGGAGTTTCATTATTGTCAGATGATGGAGCGGATTACATCATCCCTAGGCAGCATCTTGTTGACCGCAATCAATGGCTAAAGGATGACAGCAGCGAGGACTTTTCTCAATACTCTAAAGGGAAAAGTTTTACTGGGATGAACGCTCATTCGATGACCAAAGCTCAATTTGAAAAGTTAAGCTCTCCAACATTGAAAATTGATGCATTATTCCTTAATAATGATGTATCGCAAAAATTAGGAGAGGAAGCAATATTCAAAATACCTTTTAATGATGAGGGCGCTGAAAAAGCTGCTGTCTCATCTCAGTTATACCAAGATAAATTAGTAACAGACAATATCGCAGATAAAAAAGTGTTTTTTGAAAAAATGGATATCAATGAAACGAAGGAAATTGACGGTGTAACGATCACTTTAAACGGGTTGCAATATGCGGATGTAACTCCGACGGCTGCTTATAAGGATAGTTTTACCGATTTTGGTGATACCGGAGTAGTCGCTTTGACTTTGAAGCTAACCGTTGAAAATGGAAGCAAAACACCGTTTGATAAATTCTTTGTGGACAGGAAATTGATTATCGATGACAATCGCGGGACAATGTTCAATCAAGGCATGCTTGAACCAAATTACAGCGGTGTATCCAATCCTGGAGACAAAGATGAGTTCCTGACTGTTTTCTTATTTAGAAAAGACGAGTTCGGTATCTATAACAAGTTTGATCTTGTTGTCGGTCCGCTTAAAGACAGTGATGCCAAAGAGCTATTTAAAGAGAAAACTGTGACATTTGAATTGCCTGTGAAAAAATAAAATGAAATCCGGCTTAAAGTGAGGTGTTCACGTTAAGCCGGATTTTTTGTTTTTTGCCTGAAGGATTTCAAACATAGGGAAAAGGAAAGTGATAAAATGAGGAGTATACAAAATATTCACACTTGATATATAGGAAAACACACCTTTATAAAGGGGACATAATGAGATGGAGAAGCTATCTAAACCAAAGGCTGCACTCGGAATTGCCTTTGTTATTATTATTTGGGGATCTATTTGGCCAGTTTATAAAGTGTCCCTTTACTATTCTCCGCCGCTTCTTTACGCAGGATTGCGCGGAATGATAGGGGGGATTTTCCTATCGCTTATCCTCATTCCCCAATGGCGGAAAATTCAATGGCGAAAGACATGGCCTATTTACTTTATCTCAGCCCTTTTTAATATCGTCATTTTTAGTGGAGTTCAAATGCTTGGATTACAGTATCTGCCTTCCGGGCTATTTAGTGTGATTGTTTATCTTCAGCCAGTCCTTGTGGTGTTTCTGGCTTGGGCATGGCTTAAGGAATCCCTATCAGTAAAGAAGGTTCTTGGTATAGTAATTGGATTTCTTGGTGTGATTGTTGTAAGTTTTGAGGGCATATCGGGAAATATTTCATTGCTTGGAATTGTTCTTGCCCTTACTAGCAGTTTTGGCTGGGCCGTCGGTGTTGTTTATGTGAAGAAAACTAGTACCCTGGTTCACGGATTATGGCTGGTAGCCATTCAAAATATTATTGGCGGCATGTTTATTTTGGGAGCGGGATTGGTTACTGAAGATATGCATTCGATCGAATGGAACCAGCCATTTATATGGAGTTTGCTGTATGGAGCAATCTTCGGAGTAACTCTGGCGACAGCCGTATATCTAAAGCTAATGAATACTGGTGAAGCAAGCAAGGTTGGCTCTTATACTTTTTTAGTTCCGATGATCAGCGTCATTATTGGAACATTGATGTTAGGCGAGCCTTTTACAGCCACTTTACTGGCAGGAATGGTATTCATTCTATTTAGTATCTATCTTATTAATAATAAAGCCGCACGGAAAACAAAAGCTGAATTGGAAATGGGCTATGTGAGTTCAAAACAAACACTTAATAGATAAATGCAATGTGTATGATGAAAGGGGGAAAAGGTGGACAAGGTGCCTGTCCCCCTGTCCTTTAGTTATCTTTATTCATAGCTTTTTGGATGGCTAGCTTGGCTAACAGTAGGGTTGGGTCTATCAGCTTCATATCTGTGTTAAAGTGTGGGAAAAGAAGGGGGATTTCCGTACAGCCCCCAATTATCGCTGAAGTGCCCTTTGATTGGTATGTTTGTATGAGCTGATTTAAACCATCTAAATAAGGGTTTGTCTTTATATTGCCTTTTTTCACCTCTTTAATGGCCCCGTTTACTAACTTCTGTTCTTCTTCATTAGGGATAACAATCGTATAACGGCTGCCTTTAAATGCTTGTTGATATAAATGATGCTGAATGGTTGATTCAGTAGCAAAGAGCAGTACCTTTCCATTTATATCTAATTTACTCTCCATTAGATGTTGAACAGTATTGTCGATCATACTATAAACTGGAATGTTAACGTTTCTTTTAAGTTCATCTAACCAGATATGGGCTGTATTACAGGCTATAATAATGAAGTCAGCCCCCGCATGCTCTAAAACTAATGCTGATCGGATTAATTCTGGTAACGGATTTTCCGCTCCTTTATTAAAAGCTTCTGTTCTTGAAGGGATTTTAGGATTATTATTAATGAGGATTCGGCAATGATCTTGGTCAATATTAGCAGGGGTATTTGAAATGATTTTCTCAAATAAATCTAATGTGGCAAGGGGGCCCATTCCACCAAGAATTCCAATAGTCTTTTCCATTTTATTTAGAGCCCTTAGAACCATGATTTTTTTCTTCCTTGGGAAATCCAGCTAAATATTTTGCATAATGCAGCCATGAGTCTTTTATTTTAGAAACCGTATCATCATCTCCAACATGTGAAAAAATACTGTCATTCGGAGAACTATTATTTATTTCAATGAGCCAAATGTGATGCTTTCGGTCCACGCCGATATCTACTCCATACTTATAGATGCTTTCATATTTGTCCAATTCTTTGGCAGCATGAATGGCAATTTCGGACATTTGCTTCCGATAACTAAGCATCTCGGCTGTGGTAAGATTAAAAGAATTTAAAAGCAGCGTTTCTCCTCGTTCTACTTTTCCTCCGCTTGAACGATTGCTCACAACACTGCCTTCCACTCCTTTTCTGCCAACCATGCCAACATCCTCCCATTGTCCATCCTGATTTTTTATCAGAACAATCCGAAAATCAATGAGGCAGTTTTTTTCAATTTCTAAATCAATTTCTTGCTGTATGACATACTTCCCGCTTTTAAATTTACTTCTTACATAATTCAGCAGTTCGGTTTCAGAAGAGAAATCAATTGTCTTATTTTCCTTATCGCTTCGAAATTTAACACAATATTTCTCAGGCGTGGATATAAACTTTTCAACACCCGCGCCCTTTAATCCTGATTTTGGCTTGACATAAACTGTATGAAAGCTTTTTAAATAGTGGAGAATATCTTCTGGTTCTTTATATAGATATGTTTTTGGCAGATGGGGGAGCAAATTTTTATTTAAACTGAGCAATTGATACATTTTCCATTTATGAATAGAACCTGAATTGAAAAAACGGGGACCATACAGTTTTTTTAATTCATTTTGCTTTTTTATGGACAAGGACACTCTCTTAATGATTACTGAAGGAAAAGGAAAAGTTCTATTTTCCCAGCTTCTTGAAATTGGGTTGAAAATAAGGCCATTTATTATTTTGTTTTTTTCATCCATACCTTCCAGCGAAAATGCTGCTATAACTCCATTAACTAAAGGATATTGTTGAATGTTAAACTTAATCTTTTTTAGTTTTTCTCTAAGTTCAGATTGATAGTTTGCAATTAACAGGCCAATAAACGGCCCTATAATGATTTTATTGTTTTCAATGGAAAGTTCATATTCAGCCTCTAATAGAAGCTGCAGTTTGTCTATAACCGTCTTGGATAATCCAATTTCATTTTCTTTCAATGTATTTAACTGTTTGCAAGCAACCTCCATTTTTTCAAAGCCAAATTCAATCGTTGTTATCTTGCCTATTAGATGACTTTGATTGGGATGGAAAAAAAGACACTGACTTTGACTATTTATGGATACTGCTTTAAAAATACCTCTCAAACGAACACCCCCTACATAGATCTTGTACATAGTATGTTTTAATAAAAGACACGTATAAACGCTTGCCCCTTAAATCAATCCCAACTGTCAAGATCCTTTAAATTGGGTGTTAAAACAAACTCTTTTTAAAAAAGCTTCATATGTTAATGGTAAATGTCCGAAACAAAAGTGACACACACTGGAGTGAAAAGAGATTGTATTCAAAAGTCCATTTAATAGAAGACAGCCAGTCAGAGGATACTGTATGTGTACATCCATTAATAGCAATAAAGATGAGACTAAAAAAAGGGACGGGATCACTTCAATTTGGAACGCAAAAAGATACGGTGAAGATAGGAATTAATGGACAAATTCAAATAAATGAATTACTCATTTCAAGTAATGTAGTAAAGAGTCTAAAAATTCCTTTATACTGTGAGTTTGATCTTATTAACGACCAGCAAAATCTTATCATTGGGCCATTCATTGGTATTGTGGCAGCAAAGCGTAAAAATGAATTAAATAAAAAACTGAATGAATTTTTAGATTATCTTTATCACTATGATCAAATAGGCGGAGCAATCATGGTTTTCTCATTAGACCAGGTTTCACCAAACGAACAAACCATACATGGCTTTATGTATAATCCCTCCAGTAAAAGCTGGGAAGAAAACATATATCATTATCCTTCCTCACTCCATCTGCGTATCCCATGGTTTCGTTCAAAATGGCAGCGTCACTTTGAATCATTCATGGGTGATACTATTTTTAATAACTTCCACTACAATAAATGGAGCATACACAAACTTCTGATGGATACACCTGAGGTAGCCAGCCACCTTCCCGAAACCATTCTGTATACAGAGCCCTCTGATGTTATTTCTTTTTTAGAAAAGCATCCTTCAGCCTATCTTAAACCTATAAATTTTTCACGGGGAAAGGGTATTATAAAAATCAATCAAATAGGGATGAATGATTTTCAAGTTAAATACACAAAAGGCAAGAAAGTCATTCAAGAAGCTTTAAATAATGAAGATGAGATCAATCACTTTTTAAGTCAAAAGTTAAAACCAAAAAGGTACATTATTCAAAAAACAATCGATCTCATTTCAAAGGATACTAGTATTATTGACTTTCGAATTTACCTGACAAAGGATGAAGCAGGAAATTGGAAATGCATTGAATTCTTTTATAAACAAGGAGTACCGGGGCAAATTGTCAGTAATTTTTTTAGAGGAGGAAGTTTTGGTATGGGACTTCACCCGCTAAAAGAGACACTTAACCTTTCAGACCAAGAAGTAAAAAAAATGGAGGAAACCATCAGCACGATAGCGCTAAAGGCTGTTAAAGCAGTAGAAAATACAGGAGTCCATTTTGCTAATACAGCCATAGACATAGGAATTGATACCAGCAAAAGGGTATGGATCATTGAAGTACAGCACTGTGTGCCAGGGCATATGGACATTGATGAAACATATTATAACTATTTAACCACTATTATGCTTTATGCTAAAAAACTAGCAGGGTTTTAACACCAGAGAAATCTCCAGTCCAACATGAACTGGAGATTTTCTTTATCATTTAAAACCTTGTCAGTTACTGCCACCAGCCTACTCTAATGGACAGGTTATCCATTTATCACTTTAATTAGGTGTTAAAACAAACTTTTTAAAAAAAGTCTCATATGTTGATGGTAAATGTCTGTAACCATTTTACCATATAGGAGTGAAGAGAGATTGAATCCGAAGATTTATTTGATAGAAAATAACCATTCAGTGGATACTGTATACTTACATCCACTTACAGCGGAAAAGATGAAAATAAAAGAAGGAACCGGATCAATTAAATTTGGAACGCAAAAAAATACTGTGAAGATAGTCATTAATGCAGAAGGAGATAAAACAAATGAATTACTCCTTTCAAGTAATGTAGTAAAGAGTCTCAGAATACCATTATTCTGTGAGTATGATCTTATTAACGACCAGCAAAATCTTATCATCGGACCATTCATCGGTATTGTGGCAGCAAGGCATAAAAGGGATTTAAATAAAAAACTAAATGAATTTTCAGATTACCTTTATCACTATGATCAAATAGGCGGAGCAATCATGGTCTTCTCTTTAGATCAGGTCTCAACAAATGAACAAACGATACAGGGTTTTATGTATAATCCTGCTAGTAAGAGCTGGAAAAGGGGCATATATCATTACCCTTCCTCACTTCATCTGCGTATCCCATGGTTTCGTTCAAGATGGCAGCGTCATTTTGAATCCATCTTGGGTGACACCATTTTTAATAACTTCCACTACAATAAATGGAGCATACACAAACTTCTGATGGATACACCTGAGGCAGCCAGCCATCTCCCCGAAACCATTCTATATACAAAGCCTTCAGATGTTTTATCCTTTTTAGAAAAGCATCCTTCAGCCTATCTTAAACCAATAGATTTTTCCAGGGGAAAGGGAATAATGAAAATAAATCAACTAGGGATAAATGATCTTCAAGTTAAATACACAAAAGGCAAGAAGGTCTTTCAAGAAGCTTTAAATAATGAGGATAAGATCAATCACTTTTTAAGTCAACACTTAAAACCTAAAAAGTATATCATCCAAAAAACAATTAATCTTATTTCTAAGGATACTAGTATTATTGACTTTCGTATTTACCTAACAAAAGACTACACAGGGGATTGGAGATACATTGGAATATTCCATAAGCAAGGAAAGCCAGGACAAATTGTCAGTAATCTTTTTAGAGGCGGAAGTTTTGAAATGGGACTTCACCCGCTAAAAGAAACACTTTACCTCTCGGATCATGAAGTAGAGGAAATGGAAGATTCCATTAATAAAATAGCTTTAAAGGCAGTTAAAGCCGTAGAAAATGCAGGAGTCCATTTTGCTAATACAGCCATAGACATAGGAATTGATACCAGCAAAAAGGTATGGATCATTGAAATACAGCACTGTGTGCCTGGTCATAAAGGTTTTGAAGAAACCCTCTACTATAATTACTTAACCACTATTATGCTATATGCTAAAAAACTAGCAGGGTTTTAACATGAAATCTCCAGTCTAATATGAACTGGGGATTTCCTTTTACAGTTCTGTCAATAAATAAGTTAAAGGAGTGTTCATTCATTGTCTAAACAATATATAGGATTTCTTACACAAAAACACTTGTATACCAGTTTGAAAAAGTATAATCAAGCGTCAATAGATATTGTTTTTCTCGAAGAAGCAGCAGAGAAAAATCATTTAGTTCCTTGTTATTTCCTTATGAGCAGTCTCTTGGAAGGTCAGGATTCCATTCCTGCTCTAGTAAAAGAAAATGGCCGTTATCAAGAAAAAACGATCCAAGTTCCTCGTGTCATTTATAACCGCGAATGTAATTTCCCACGCAGACAAAGAAAGTTTAAACATTTGGCCAAAAAGGGAATTATGGTGTTTAATGAAACTAATTTTCTCAAAAAGTATGAATTTATGGCTCTCTTGGAAGAAAATCATGAGTTTCGCAAGTATTTGCCGGAAACCAAAATAGCAAATACCAAAAATCTTAAAGAAATGATGCAAAAATATAACCAATTAATTTTAAAGCCAGACATGGGTTTTGTTGGGAAGGGGATTCATAAACTTCAAAGGATTAATGAAAAGCAATGGTGTTTATCATACCAGTCGAAAGAGGGGAAAAGAAGCACTTGGAAAGAAATCACTTTTAGTGATACGATTCCAGAAATTTTACATCAGCTTATCGAAAAAAACCTCTATTTGATTCAGAATTTGCTTCCTTTAGCCACTTATAGAGGTGCGCCGTTTGATTTAAGAGTAGCGACGCAAAGGAATGGGTTAGGGAAGTGGGAAGTATCAGCCATTATCGGAAAAGTAGCAAGGGAAGGGAATTTTTTGACTAACATTGGTCAAGGAGGCACCTCCTATGCTCTCGATGAATTAATTCAAGAGTATCCGCACCTAAGTGCTGATCATTTAAAGGAGCAAATAGTCGCACTGGCTATAAAAATAGCCAATTTATTTAGTTCTCACTTACCTCATATTGCAGACCTTGGCTTTGACCTTGCTATTACGCCGGAGGGAGATATTTATTATATCGAATGTAATTTCAGTTCGGCCTACAATAAACTTACAACAAAAAACGGAGTCTTGCTGCATGAGGGTTGGGAGGCTGTTTTTACAAAGCCTGTAGAATACGCGCGATTTTTATTAGATAACAAATTGCTAGACTAACATGGTGACAGGGGGACAGGTTTAATGTCCCAGAATGTTAGGAATTGTTTATTTTTGGCTTAAATCAGAGCAATTACTTTCATCCCAAAATCAGTTAAACGTGGTATGATGACGTTAGCAATATTTTAAGGGGTGTAAAATGATGAGCAACAAGATTAGCCAATGGCATGACGTATACGGTCCCAACCTTGGTTATTTATTAGAGCAGTATGATTTATATGTGTCTGATCCGGAGCAAGTAGATGATAGTTTAAAAGAGTTATTCGCTTCATGGGGAGACCCGCAGCCTGAAACGGCTGAAATAAATGATCAGCAGCCGCAGGTGTCTGTTTCACCGGCAGTTATTATGAACAAATTGAAAAAACTAATAGATGTTTTAAAATTTGCGGAGAATATTCGCGAAAATGGCCATTTAGAAGCAAATATCTATCCATTGGAAAAACAGCCGCCCGCAGATCTTCTTAAATTATCTTATTATGGGCTGACAGAGGCTGATGTGAAGGAAGTCCCTGCAGAAATAATTCTTTCGCAGAGCAACGGGCAATTAGGGGATGGATTAGCGGCTATTGCTCACTTAAAACAGGTATATACAGGTGACATAGGTTTTGAAATACAGCATGTTGATCCTGAAGAAAGAGCCTGGCTGCAGCAAAAAATTGAGAATGAATATAGTAAAACGGCGCTGCCAGCAGATAAAAAGGCAGATTTATTAACAAAACTATTAAAAGCAGAGGGCTTTGAACAATTTATTCAAAAGACCTATGTTGGGCAAAAGCGTTTTTCTGTTGAAGGATTAGAAGTGCTTGTGCCAGCAATGAATGAACTGGTTCAGTTGGCTGCAGAAAAAGGCATTGAAAACGTTATGATATCCATGGCACATAGAGGAAGATTAAACGTTCTTGCCCATGTACTTGAAAAGCCTTATGAAGCAATTTTCTCCCAATTCCAGCATTCTTCATGGACAAATGATGATCCTGATTATTCCGAAACAGCTGGAAGCACCGGCGATGTAAAGTATCATATGGGTGCTTATAAAAATAGGGACATTAAGGGCAAAAAAATTAAGGTTAGCTTGGCATATAACCCAAGCCATTTGGAGTTTTCCGGTTCTGTTGCTGAAGGTGCTGCAAGAGCCGCTCAAGATGACCGATCACAAAAGGGATATCCAAAACAGAATGTATTAAAGGCGCTTCCGCTGCTAGTCCATGGCGATGCTGCTTTTCCAGGCCAGGGGATTGTGGCAGAAACATTGAACTTTGCCAGAACAAAAGCGTATCAAACAGGCGGAACCATCCATATTATTGCAAACAATCGAATTGGTTTTACAACAGAGAGTGAAGATTCAAGATCAACTAGATATTCCAGTGATTTAGCAAAAGGCTATAACATTCCGATTTTTCATGTGAATGCGGATGCTCCAGAAGCTTGTCTTGCGGTTATACAATTAGCGTTTGAATACCGCCAAACATTTAACAAGGATGTTTTGGTTGATTTAATTGGCTATAGACGGATGGGCCACAATGAAATGGACGAGCCGATGGCAACGAATCCAGTTACTTATCATGTAGTCCGCAAGCACCCAACCATAACGGCTATCTATAAACAGCAGCTGCTCGACGAGCAATCCATGTCAGAGGAACAAATAAAAGAGATGGAGTCTGCGGTATCAGCACAGTACCGCGCTGCCTATGAGCGTATTGACAAAGAGCATGCAGCGGTTCAATCGATTGCAGAATTGCAGGCAGCCCATCACCGTGACATTCCAGCAATTGATACGGCTGTAGACAAAGCGGCTCTGACTAAGATTAATTCTGAGCTATTAGCATGGCCTGAGGGCTTTAATGTGTTTGGCAAGCTAAAGAAAATCCTAAACCGCAGATTAGATGTTTTTGAGAAAAAGGGAAAAATCGACTGGGCACATGCAGAAGTGTTAGCGTTTGGCACTATTTTGCAGGATGGCACGCCTATCCGCTTAACTGGACAAGATTCAGAGAGAGGGACATTCTCCCACCGGAACATTGTTTTATCAGATGAGAAAACAGGCGAGAAATACAGCCCGTTGCATAAGGTCAGTACGTCAAATGCATCTTTTGCTGTTCATAACAGCTCGCTTTCAGAAGCCGCTATTCTTGGGTTTGAATACGGATATAATGTGTTCTCGCCAGAAACGCTTGTTATGTGGGAAGCACAATTCGGCGATTTTGCTAATGGTGCACAGGTCATTATTGATCAATTTATTGCTGCAGGCCGTTCAAAATGGGGCCAAAAATCAGGGCTTGTTATGCTATTGCCGCATGGCTATGAAGGACAGGGTCCGGAGCATTCCAGTGCTAGATTAGAGCGCTTCTTGCAGTTGTCAGCTGAAAATAACTGGACGGTGGCGAATCTGTCATCATCAGCGCAGTACTTCCATATTTTACGCAGACAAGCGGCTATTTTAAATACAGAAGAAGTACGGCCTTTAGTTATAATGGCACCGAAGAGCTTATTGCGCCATGCTTCAGCCGGAGCTTATCTAGAAGAATTCACCAATGGCCAATTCCAGGCGGTTATTGAACAGCCTGGGCTTGGAAAAGAACAAGATAAAGTAGAGCGATTGGTCTTATGTACAGGCCGTCTTGCCGTAGAATTGGCTGATCACGTTGCAGATCCTAGCGATTTCAACTGGCTGGATATTGCTAGAGTTGAGGAATTATATCCATTCCCAGAAAAACAGATTAAGGGAATTATTAATAAATATAAAAATCTAAAAGAGCTTGTTTGGACGCAAGAAGAACCTGAAAATATGGGCGCATGGAGCTATATTGCACCAAAATTAGAGAAATTAGTTTCAGAGCAGGTTAAGGTTTCCTATAACGGCCGTCCTGAGATGTCCAGCCCGTCTGAAGGTGATCCTTTGATCCATAAAAATGAACAGCAAAGAATCATAAACAATGCTTTAACACAGACAGATACAAAGGAAACTGTTGAAGTTTGACTTTCCTTATAAAGATTGACGATCAGACAAGGTTACCCAAAGGGTGACCTTGTTTTTTTGTGTGTTTGAAGGGAGGAGTAATTTGGACATATAGCTATGAAAAAGTGGTCTGATTGTCTGGAGCCGGGCGCTCTTTAAACAGAAGCAGAGAAAAAGTGGTTTCGTAGTCCGAAGAATAAAGCTCTTTAGACAGAGAGCGAAGAAAAAGGGCTCCGGTGGTTCGAAGAATAGCGCTCTTTAGACAAAGAGCGAAGAAAAAGTACCGTGAGAGTCTGAGGCCACAAGCTCTTCAGACAAGACATCATAGAAAACAAACACACGAGTCCAAAGTATCGCAAACCTCGGACCGATGAGGCCGGAAACCAGGCAATTTTGTCTTAATTCCAGGCGTCTCTGGTCAGATCAAGCTCAAAAAGCCATAAAGTTGTCCAAAGACTGTCGCGTACTAATGCAAAGAAATTAACAAAAGGGAAAAATCATTCATAATAAGTGTCACTAGTATGCCCAAAGACAGAAAAGTGTTTCTGTAAAATACGGCAAATGGTCTTTTTGCTTAAGTCAACCTTGCACCACTCGTAAATGCCAGTGGTTGTAAGCCTTCTTTCAGGGAATAAGAGTTTATATTCCTTTGCACTTCGCAAAATAGCAAGTTCCAGCCTTTCCTGTTCTCCACATTTTTCGCATATAAAGACGTTCCGTTTCTTAGCAATCTGGAAGGACCCACAGTGATTGTAATAAGTCCTTTTCTCCAGGTGGTCATAATGATAGGCAGGCAGTACTGTATAACGGTTTTTAGTTTGATGCAGCGATATTAGCCTTTGAGCTAATTTTTTGTGTCCATCATTCAATGTTGATGGCGTTTTATCAAAGTCTTTTAAAAAACGATTAACTTGCGTTGGCAGAATAATGGGAATATCCCTAGGGGCTTGATATAAGGTGAATTCAGGGTTGATAAAAATAACAGATGCTTGAATAAGGTAATTTTGCTGAAGTTTTTGGAGCAGCATGCGCAGTAAAGTAGCACTTCTATCAATTTGGTTAACTGGATTTTTGTATTCTCGGTTAGTCGTAACAGAAAAAAGCCTGTCTGATTCTAGGTAATAGTCCCCTTCGAAATTCTTTATATCTAATAGGTGAATAAAGCTATGGGTAATGATTAATGAATCAATTTGAAATTGAGAGTTGTTTACCTCAAGCAGCAAATCATTAATAATAAACTTTTCTTCCTGAAGCTGATTTGCAAGAAGATCAAATTTTAATTCGCCTTCATAGCCTTTTTCGAGGTTTATGTAACGGAATTTTTCCTTTTCAGTTAACACCATGCGCCTGTTTAAGGATCTTAATACGAGTAACTCCTCTGATTCAGTTCGTTCCTTCAGTAACATAGCCCGCCTTCCTTTCTTTTTATATGAGCTCATTTTATAAAGATTCCCATTTCTGTCAAACGGAGAAAATTGATTTTTCGGCCGCTCTGCTTTACTAATAAAGCATCCTTTTATTGAATAAACTTTATTATTAAGCAAGGTTTATATGGGAGGAGTTCATAATGGCAGTTGAAGGTAAAGTGGTGGTTATTACAGGTTCGGCGAGCGGAATTGGGTTTGAAATAGGGAAAAGCTTTGCGGAGAATGGCCATAAGGTTGTTTTAACAGACATCAATGAGCAAGGGGTACAAAAGGCTGCAGAGGATCTAAAAACCCAAGGTTTTGAAGTTTTGGGGTTTAAGGCAGATGTGACGAGGGAAGAAGATATTAAAAGCATGATCGAATCAACACAAAAAGCCTTTGGCCGTTTGGATGTTTTAATTAACAATGCTGGTCTTCAGCATGTTTCACCAATTGAGGAGTTCCCGACATCGAAGTTTGAATTGATGATCAAAATTATGCTGACAGCGCCTTTTATAGCCATCAAGCATGCATTGCCTATCATGAAGCAGCAGGGATTTGGAAGGATAATTAATATTGCATCCATAAATGGGCTTATTGGATTTGCCGGAAAAGCGGCCTATAATAGTGCCAAACATGGTGTAATTGGTTTAACAAAGGTAGCTTCACTTGAGGCCGCGCCGTTCGGTGTAACAGTGAATGCTCTTTGCCCTGGTTATGTAGATACCCCGCTTGTTCGCGGCCAGCTGCAGGACATTGCAAATACCAGAAATGTCCCTTTGGATAAGGTGCTTGAAGAGGTAATTTATCCATTGGTTCCGCAAAAGAGATTATTGAATGTCAGTGAAATTGCCGATTATGCGCTGTTTATTGCCAGTGAAAAAGCAAAGGGGATTACTGGACAGGCACTTGTAATTGATGGAGGCTATACGGCACAATAGATGAAGGAGAAAAAGTTGACGTATAAAACAGAAATATTCTGTTTATATGTCAACTTTTTCGGGTAAATATGCTATACTAAATAGTGTTAATATTAGATATGTGATTTACTTTTTGATTTAAGCAAGGTTGTTAAATACTAATTGCCATATATGTAAAAATAATTATTTTAACCTATAAAAAAATTATACTGGACTATTTATGTTATAATTGTTACAGAAAAGTTGTGTGACTTGGTTGCGCCCTGGCTTGCTGAATGCAAAATGCAGGACCGACTGCACCCTTTCTGCAAATCTTACGGGATAAGGATGGGAAAAATGAGCGACAGACAAACTAATACAGACGTTATTTTAATCGGTGCCGGTATTATGAGTGCTACCCTAGGGTCACTGCTTAAAGAATTAGTACCGGACTGGAAAATTTCCGTGTTTGAGAAGCTCGAAAAAGCAGGAGAGGAAAGCTCTAATGAATGGAATAATGCTGGGACAGGGCACTCTGCACTGTGTGAGCTTAACTACACTCCAGAAAAACCAGATGGTTCTATAGATATTACGAAGGCTTTAAAAATTAATGAACAGTTTCAAGTTTCCAAACAGTTTTGGTCACATCTAGTTAACAGCAGCCTTATAAGCAATCCGCATGATTTTATCATGCCATTGCCTCATATGAGTTTGGTGTTAGGGGAGAAGAATGTTTCTTTCTTGAAGAAACGTTTTGAGGCTCTATCAAAAAGCCCGCTGTTTAAGGGTATGGAATTCTCCGATGATCCGAAAAAATTACAGGAATGGATTCCCCTTATTATGGAAGGCCGTACATCAAATGAGCCGATTGCTGCTACTAAAATTGACTCAGGAACGGATGTTAACTTTGGAGCTTTAACGCGCATGCTGTTTGAACATTTAGGAAATCAAGGCGTTGATATCCAGTACCAACGTCAGGTTGAAGATATTAAGCGCACTGAAGATGGCTTATGGGAAGTTAAGGTCTGGAATATGGATAATGGTCAAATTGAACGCCATTATGCCAAGTTTGTCTTTATCGGCGGAGGCGGCGGAAGCTTGCCATTACTGCAGAAGACTGGTATTCCAGAAAGCAAGCATATAGGTGGATTCCCTGTAAGCGGACTTTTCCTTGTATGCAACAAGCCTGAAGTTGTTAATCAGCATCATGCTAAAGTATATGGCAAAGCAAAAGTTGGCGCTCCGCCAATGTCTGTGCCGCATCTGGATACAAGATATATTGACAACAAGAAGTCACTGCTATTTGGACCTTTTGCAGGCTTTTCGCCTAAGTTCTTAAAAACCGGATCAAATATGGATTTATTGGGTTCAGTCAAGCCGAATAATGTCTTTACCATGTTAGCTGCAGGTGCTAAGAACATGGGACTGACAAAGTACCTGATTAATCAAGTAATGCTATCCAAAGAACAGCGTGTAGAAGAGCTGCGTGAATTTATTCCGAATGCAAAAAGCGAAGACTGGGATATCGTGGTTGCTGGCCAGCGTGTTCAGGTCATTAAAGATACTGAGTCAGGCATGGGAACATTGCAGTTTGGTACGGAAGTAATTACTGCTCAAGATGGCTCAGTTGCTGCATTGCTAGGTGCTTCACCAGGTGCTTCAACTGCCGTTCAAGTTATGCTTGAAGTGATTCAAAAGTGCTTCCCGCAGCATATGCAAGAGTGGGAGCCGAAATTAAAAGAAATGATTCCTTCTTACGGATTATCATTAATTGATCATCCAGAGCTTATCGAAGTAATTCATGAGACAACAGACAGGGCTCTTGGTTTAGAGAAAAAAAAACAAGATAGCCCGAAAGTGAATACACGCGTGTTACAGGAGGTATAATTGCCAAACGGCAATTATACTTTTTTTTTTACAATCTGAAGAAAGTTTACATGTTTACAAAATGTAAACAACTGTATACAAATTTGTTTACATGTATACAAACCTGTTTACTTTCAGCAATGACGCTATGTATGCGTATTTGTCATCAATGTTTACAAAAATGTATACAACATTTAAATGTTTACGGAATGTTTACAATTTAAATACTTTTCCAATAAATGATTGAATCTTTCCTCGTTTTCTTTTAACCTTTAATTATACTGCCGTTGAAAAATAAATTGAAAAGGAATGATCTGCTAATGTCAAAGTCTAGAATTGCAGCTGTAGACGTTGGAAATGATTCAATTAAAGCCATCTTTGGAGAACTAGAATATGAACTTAACATTCCTAATATTGTCGCTCGAGATATTGAAGACCGTCCAGTAATCGGAATTGAAGAATTAGATAATAAAGACCCGCTTGATGGGATACATATCAAGGTACACTCCCCTGCCCTCAAAGAAAACAATGCTATATACCGTATAGGCAACCTTGCAGCAAAGAGTGATAATGCTACAGAGCTTGATCCAGGCAGCAGTAAATCAGAGGAAGATCAAACACTTGTCATGCTTTTTGCCACATTAGCATTGGATGCAGTGAATGAGCGAAATAAAGATATCTTTCCTAAAGAGAAGAATATCATCGATGCTAATTACATACTTGGAACCGGATTGCCATTAAGGGAAGTAAAGGAAGGCAAGGATGTAGGGTATCGCTCTAAATTGCTAGGATCGGTTCATCAGGTTGAATTTCTTGTTACGCCTAAATACCAGGGATTAAAAGTAAATATTAAATTCAATGATCTAAAGGTCTACCCTGAAGGTTTTGCCGCCTACATTAATCTTGTGATGGATAATAATTTAAAGATTAACTATAAAGATTTAATAGATAAGCGCATCTTAATTCAGGATATTGGCGGATTATCAACAGATATAGCCGTTATTAAGAATCGGACAGTAGATGACGATAAAGCTCAGGGCTTTAATCTGGGAGTTTCAGAATCATTAGAGGCCATAAGAGAAGAAATCCTATCAAAATATGGGGTGGAATTGGACAGCCGCCGCGACGTCGTTGAAATTATTACGAGGAAAAATGACCGCAATCATATTATGGTGAAAGGAAGCCGGACAAGCGTTCATGATATTACCGACCGCATCCTATTGGATTTAGCCAAAAAGCAATACCGATTATTACGAAATGTCTGGAAGAAAAACTCTCAGACCGAGATTTGCTATTTCGTGGGAGGCGGATCTATTGTTTTAAAAGAATATATAAAAACTCTCAATAATAATCTGGACGGCTATAATATTGAGTTTTTTGAGGATGAAAAAGAAAGCATCTGGATGATGGCCAATGCCTATTATAAGCTAATTGCTAATTATGTTAAAAAGTCTGAGGCCAACACTGTAAAAAAGGAAACAAAAGAAACGGTGAAGAAGTAATTTAAGGTGATCATATGAAAAAGTCTGCTTCAAATGAAATTAAAAGGGGCCAAGCTATATCCTTTCGAGTGCCTTCAGATACACCGGATCATTTGTTAAAGCAATTGCAAAAGGTAAAAGAAACAGAACGAAGGAATTTTTCCAGTAAAATGGCTGAATTTGTCCTGCATGGTGTCAGCCAATCTTTAAAAAAAGATCAGGAGACCATTACGATTCCTCTTCCGCATAAATTAAGCAAGTCACAGCGGGACTGGCTGAAGCATGAGCATTCAGAAGCACTGCTGGGCAGTATTCTTTATCATCTGTTAACGGACCCAGTTCGGGCAACAGCCTTGCTAGCTTCGCTAAACAGCAGTTCTTTGGATATTAATGAAGCTTTATATCTTCAAGAAGAGGCTTCTGCGGAAGAAACTCCTATGGAAATCGAGCAAGAAGAAGTCTTGCAAGCAACTGAATTAGAAGCATTTGAGGATGACCTCGAATCCTTTGATTGGGATCAAGCGAAACAAAGCCACTCAGACCAGCAAGAAGATGAAAAAGATGAAAGTGAAAATGATGACGATGACCTGGAAAGTCTTTTAGGAGATTTTCTTGCGGAAATGAATAAGTAATTTTGTAAAGCCATCCAATAAGGATGGCTTATTTTAATGCTATTTTAATATAGTAATAATTCCACGATAAAAACAGAAAGACAGGCTAACAGAGACACATTAAACAAGCTGGAACCTCGATAGGCGAGAAGGATGGCCGTTATAAATCCAACGAATGCGGACCAGGGTGAAGCAGTTGCATCCAAGATGGACGGAAAAACCATAACAGCTAAGGTCACGTATGGAACATAGTATAAAAAGGACCTGACGTATCGATTTTTAAATTCCCTTCGGACAAAAGTGAGCGGCAATACTCTAATCAGATAGGTGACTGCTGCCATGATGAATATATATAGGTAGACATGATTCATGATACAGCTTCCTCCTCTTTAACAGGAAATAGCACAGCTGCCATGCCGGCAATGATAAATGTTAAAACAATAATTTTTACACCGGAAGAAATAGAGCTAAGCAGCGGGAGTTCTGCAAATAATAGACTTAAAATCATTGATAACACAATAATTCCGGATAGGATCTTGCTTCCTTTTGCCGGAGGGACAATTACGGCAATCAGCATTCCATATAGTGCCACGCTTAAGGCGCTGTTCAGCCTTGGAGGCAGGATGTTTCCGGAAATAATCCCTAAAAGTGTACCCAGAGCCCATCCCGGCAATGCCACGCTTATGGCTCCATATGTATAGAAAGGATTTAATTTCCCGGGAACTGCCATCGAAACCCCGAACACCTCATCCGATATGCCAAACGCCATAATGGCCCGGTGAATAAATGGCGTGCTTGGATCAATTTTTTGTGACAAGGCGAAAGACATAAGAAAATATCTTGAGTTAATAATCAGCTGCGTCAGCGCTATTTCAAAAAACGCTGCAGAACCAGCTATTAATGTAAGTCCTGCGAATTGCCCGGCTGAAGTAAAGTTTGTTGCCGACATAAGAACTGCTTCAAACGGGTGGAATCCTGTTTGTTTGGCAATAATTCCAAAAGTAAACGACACTGCCATATAGCCCAATGCAATGGGAATGCCATCTCTTACGCCGTCTCTCCATGCTTTGAAGTTTGCATTCATCTTGATTTTCCTCTCTATGATGTTTCTAGCAATTTTGTGAATTAAATATCTTTAGAAATTTGATTCTAGCATAGAAGTTTACATTAGTGAAATTAATATATATAATTATTACATTAGTAATACTTATGCATGGGGGATCTTAATGAATCGTTATGAAGTCTTTATGAAAGTCATAGAAAAGGGGAGTTTTACAAAGGCAGCTGAGGAATTAGGTTATACCCAATCAGCGGTCAGCCAGATGATTCATGCTTTAGAGGAAGAACTCAGCACTACGTTAATTTCCCGGTCCCGTAAAGGGATTGCACTGACTTCAGATGGAATCGAGTTTCTACCCTATATCACAAAAGTTTATAATTCGTTCAGAGAACTAATTGAAAAAAGCAAGGAAATGAAAGGGCTTGAAAGCGGTAATATCCGAATTGGGACTTTTTCGAGTGTCTCCTGCCATTGGCTGCCAAGCTTGATTAAAGATTTTAAACAAATATATCCATCTGTTCATTTCCATTTACAGCAAGGTGAATATACAAGCATTGTACAGTACATTAAAGAGGGCAGTGCTGACTTTGGCTTTGTGAATCCGGAGGCTGGAGGCGATCTGCATACTGTTCCCTTAAAGGAGGACGAGATGCTGGCTGTGCTTCCTGCTGGCCACCCGCTTGCTGAACACTCTACTGTAACATTGGAGGAGCTTTCGAAGGAGCCGTTTATCCTTTTAGAAGAAGGCGAATACAGTGAACCATTGGAGATTTTTAAAGAAAATGGACTATATCCTAATATTCAATACCGGGTATTTGATGATTATACAATCATGTCCATGGTGGAAAAGGGTTTGGGCATTTCCATCCTGCCGCAGCTGGTCCTTAATCGCGTAAACTATCAAATCGTAATGAAGGAAATAACCCCAAAAATTGTCCGTACGATTGGCCTTGCCTATAATAATAAAAAAACATTGCCAATCGCAAGCAGGTACTTTATTGACTTTCTCATCCAGCAATTTCACCCTAAAAATTAAAAAAGGGATCCCAGGCTAAACTGCCGGGATCCCTTTTTTATCTATTAATTCCGAATGAGATAATCAAATGCGCCTAAGGCTGCAGTTGCACCTGATCCCATTGAAATAATAATTTGTTTGTAGGCACTGTCTGTACAGTCACCAGCAGCAAATACACCTGGTATGCTGGTAGCACCGCGCTTATCTACAATAATTTCCCCAGTTCTTGTGCGTTCTACTGTATCAGAAAGCCAATCGGTATTTGGAACAAGTCCAATTTGAACAAATACACCTTGTAATTCAATATGGTGTTCTTCGCCTGTTTCTCGGTCAATATAGGTAATGCCGTTGACCTTATCAGTACCTGTAATTTCTTTTGTTTGAGCGTTCTTGACAACTGTTACATTAGGAAGACTGTAAAGGCGATCTTGCAAAACAGAATCGGCTTTTAGCTCAGGAGCAAATTCAATAACCGTTACATGTTTCACAATTCCTGCAAGGTCAATGGCAGCCTCAATGCCGGAATTCCCCCCGCCAATGACAGCTACATCTTTTCCTTCAAATAGAGGTCCGTCACAATGAGGGCAATAGGCAACACCCTTATTTTTAAACTCAGCTTCCCCAGGTACGCCAACATTACGCCAGCGGGCACCTGTTGATAGGATTACAGCTTTACTCTTAAGAACAGCACCGTTCTCCAATTCGACTTCGATAAAGTCCTTCTTTTCTAAACGTTTGGCGCGCTGTAAATTCATCACATCAATATCATACTCTTTCACATGCTCTTCAAGACTTGCTGCTAGTTTTGGCCCTTCAGTGTATTTAACACTAATAAAGTTTTCAATTCCTAGTGTATCCATAATTTGGCCGCCGAAACGTTCTGCAACAATTCCTGTTCGGATGCCTTTACGTGCAGCATAGACGGCTGCACTTGCGCCAGATGGGCCGCCCCCAACAACAAGCACATCAAATGGCTCCTTATTGGATAGCTCAGAAGGATCCTCGGAGTTGCCCATTTTCGCAAGAATTTCCTCCAGTGACATACGGCCGCTTCCAAAGACTTCGCCATTTAGGAAAACAGTTGGAACTGCCATTAGGTTTTTGCTTTCCACTTCTTCTTTGAATGCTGCACCATCAATCATCGTATGTGTAATGCCAGGATTGAGGACACTCATCACATTCAGGGCCTGTACAACATCAGGGCAGTTATGGCAGCTTAAGCTAACGTATGTTTCAAAGTGATATTCGCCTTTGATATTTTTAACTTGGTCAATGATTTTCTGATCAACCTTAGGAGCTCTGCCGCTCACTTGAAGCAAAGCTAGCACGAAAGAAGTAAACTCATGCCCAAGAGGGATGCCGGCAAAAGCGATGCCAGAGTCTTCTCCAATACGGTTGACACTGAAGCTAGGTGTTCTATCTAAGGTTGTTTTTTCTACCTTAACTTTAGATGACATTGTTGCCAGCTCATCAACTAGAGACAGCATGTCATTTGATAATTTATCAGTTCCTGCACTGACTTTAAGCAATACATCGTTTTCCATAAGCTGAAGGTATTGATTGAGCTGTGCTTTTATTTCTGTGTCTAATATCATTTATAGCACCTCTTAAATTTTTCCAACAAGGTCAAGGCTTGGTTTAAGTGTTTCAGCGCCTTCTTTCCATTTTGCTGGGCAAACTTCACCAGGATTGTTGCGAACATATTGTGCTGCTTTAATTTTGTCAATAAGAATGCTGGCGTCACGGCCAATGCCGTCTGCATTAATTTCAACAGCCTGGATGACTCCGTCTGGATCAATGATAAATGTACCGCGGTCAGCAGCTCCTTCTGCTTCTCTTAAAACTTCAAAGTTGCTGGAAAGGACATGTGCAGGGTCACCAATCATTGTATAAGTAATTTTTCCAATAGCTTCTGAAGAATCATGCCATGCTTTATGTGTAAAATGAGAATCTCTTGATACAGAGAATACTTCTACACCAAGTTCCTGAAGTGCTGGATATTGCTCCTGAAGATCCTCTAGTTCAGTTGGGCAAACAAATGTAAAGTCCGCTGGATAAAAACAAACAACACTCCAATGACCTTTAAAGTCTGCATCTGTTACTTCAAGAAATTCTCCGTTTCTATAAGCTTGTGCTGTAAAAGGTTTAACCTCTGATCCAATAAGTGACATAATGATAATTCCTCCTAGTGATATATTAAAATTACAGACTGATTGTTTAAAGAGAATGATAAATACTATCAATCTATAATTATTTCTTATTTACAATTATTATTATATGGGTTTAATTATTAATGTCAATATAAATACACTAATTATTCTAATTTAATAGTTGGTATGAAAAAGAAAGAGTGACGCCAGAGGCATCACTCTTATTTCCCTATGTACTTGACTGAATACATATGTGTCCTTGCAAGGTCAATGACCTCTTTAATAAATTCCTCCTGGGGTTCTTCAAAACCTGTATGGATCCAATGCTGAATGAGCCCGAAAAATCCATAGGCTGTATAGCGTTTAAAATAATCCATATTGACTGGCATATTGTTAATCGTTTCAAAAGCAAACTTTTCCTGATAAATCTTGAGAATGGTTTGCGGAAACCTTGTGTGAAGGCTAGGTAATGTGTCATCATACTTAATCAATTCAAAAAAGTCCCGATGCTCATATATATAAGAAACAATATTCATTGAAGGGGGATGTATTTTAGCAGTATATACTTTTTGCCCTGGTACATATGGTTTGCCTACAGATTCTTCTAATCCATCTAGCATAGAGTTGAGTAAATCATCAGCCAGCTCAATTTTATCCTGATAATGGACATAAAAGGTGCTGCGGTTATAGGCAGCGTAATTGACAATGTCTTTAACAGTGACGGAATGATAGCCTTCTTTTTTTATAAGTTCAATTAGTGATGTTTTCAAATGATCCTTTGTCCGATTTCTCTGCTGAGATGTCCCGCTATTCAAATTATTCATGACAAAACCTCCCCGAAGGTAGACAGTTAAATCCAAAGTGTCTAAATAGTAGACACTTAATGATATCTTGATGATTGTGATAAATAAACAGAGTAGTAAAATGAAATTGTGAACAAAATAGTACAAATTCAGTTTTCACTTTTCATTTTTGTGAAAATAGAGTATGGCTATTGAATCCATTATACAGGGGGAATTGATGATGGGAAAATTACAAGACAAAGTAGCGGTCATTACTGGGGGAGCATCAGGAATTGGTGCAGCAACAGCGCGTTTATTTGTTTCAGAAGGGGCAAAAGTAGTGCTTGTTGATTTAAACGAAGAAAAAGGAAAAGCTTTTGAGGCAGAATTGAAAGCGCTTAACGCAGAAGCTCTTTTTGTAAAGGCAAATATAACCAGTGAAGAAGATGTAGCAGATATTTTTAAACAAACGATTGAAACATTCGGCAAAGTAGATGTTGTCTTTAATAATGCGGGAATTGGCCGTGTTCATTCTTCACATGATTTAGAGTATTCTGAGTGGCGAAATACAGTCAATGTTGATTTAGATGGTGTATTTCTAGTAGCGCGCGAAGCAATCCGCGAAATGCTAAAAGCTGGCGGCGGTACAATTGTTAATACAGCTTCTATGTACGGCTGGGTTGGCTCACCAGGTTCAGCTGCTTATAATGCTGCAAAAGGCGGCGTCATCAACCTGACACGCTCACTTGCACTTGAATATGCTGAAAAAAATATCCGTATCAATGCTTTATGCCCAGGTTTCATTGATACACCTATCATTCCGGAAGAGAGCAAACAAGTTTTATCTGAAATGACTCCAATGAAACGCCTAGGAAAAGCTGAAGAAATGGCTAAGGCTGTGTTATTTATGGCTTCTGACGATTCTTCATTCATGACTGGTAATACGTTAACTGTTGATGGCGGTTATACTGCTCAATAATACAATTTTAAATAGATAAGATTCACTTTTTAGGGGGAAATTTAAAATGGGTAAATTTGATGAAAAAGTTGTTGTTATAACAGGCGCAGCTGGCGGAATCGGAAAAGCAGTTGCAAAGAAGCTTGCTGATGAAGGGGCAAAACTTTCTTTAGTCGATTTAAATGTAGATGCGGTTAAAGAAGTGATTTCTGAATTAGGCCTTGATGAATCAAGGGCCATTGCTCTTCAGGCAAACGTTGCTAAAGAGGAAGAAGTTAAGGCTTACGTTGATGCAACGGTTGAAAAGTTTGGCAGAATCGATGGATTTTTCAATAATGCTGGGATTGAAGGAATCACAGCAAATATTGAAGATTACCCAACTGAAACGTTTGAATTAGTCTTTAATGTCAATGTGAAGGGTGCCTTCCTTGGACTTAAATATGTGGTTCCTGTAATGAAAAAACAAGGATCCGGCAGCATTGTCAATACAGCATCAGGTGCCGGTCTAATTGGTGCACCGGGCATGGTTGGCTATAATAGCTCAAAACACGCTGTCATTGGCATGACCAAAGTCGTTGCATTGGAGGCAGCTCCATTTGGTGTAAGAGTCAACGCAGTAGCTCCTGGAGTAATTAACACTCGTATGATGCGTCAAATTGAGAAGAATACAGTTCCGGAGGATGCGGAAGGAGCAAGAAAAGCATTTGGTGCTGCGGTTCCTATTGGAAGATATGGAGAAGCAGAAGAAGTAGCAAACGTAGCAGTATTCTTGCTATCTGATGACGCTTCTTATGTGTCTCAATCCATCTATACGGTTGATGGCGGACAAATTAACCAGTAATACATTAAAACCTCTCATGCAAATCCGTGAGAGGTTTTAACTTTATCTTTGTTTTGTAATCGTGACCAATGATTTAAATACGACACTGCTGTTCCTTTGATTAATGCCCTCGATGTAGACGGTATTCTCATCCATCCTGGAAACATCTTTATATAAGGTAATGGAGTCTCCTGGAAGTGCCTCTTGGTTAAAATGAAGGTCAATGGTTTCAATCGCGTAGTTCTGATGGTCCTCGACAGGAAAACAATCCATGATATAGTCCACATAC
>Ga0182742_1001708_pt1 | contig 26824 bp, 24 predicted proteins | sample eDN5th37CBELigMG_FD_128880 | JGI IMG/M metagenome (GOLD analysis project Ga0182742, IMG submission 128880) | Enriched Miracle-Growth compost microbial communities from Emeryville, California, USA - eDNA 5th pass 37_C BE-Lig MG (version 2)... ...
CAAGGCGACCAACTCGCTGGTGATCGTCGCCTCGGCGCAGGACTACAAGAGCCTCACCAAGGTGATCGAGAAGCTCGACATCCGGCGCCGCCAGGTCTTCGTCGAGGCGGTGATCATGGAGGTCAACCTCAACAACACCGACGAGTTCGGCTTCTCGTGGCACACCGGCGCCGCCGCGGAGACCGACGACGGCCCGGTGCCGATCATCGTCGGCAACCAGGTGGGCTCCGCCAGCTCGCTCAATCTCTCGAGCCTCGTCTCCATGGGTGGCTTCCTCGCCGGCATGCAGGGCCCGAACGTCCCCGGCGTGGCGGAGCTGGGCGTCGCCCTCCCCTCCTTCGGCGTGGTGATGCACGCCCTCACCCGCAACTCGGACGTCAACGTCCTCTCGACGCCGCACATCCTCACCTCGGACAACGAGGAGGCGGAGATCACCGTCGGCCAGAACGTCCCCTTCCAGGCGGGCTACGCGCCGAGCGGCCTCTCCAGCCTCCTGTCCGGCGTGGGCACCACCGGCACCGCCGGCAGCCTCCTCGGCACCGCGGCGCTCACCGGCGGCCTCAGCTCCTTCTACGCCCCCATTCAGCGCCAGAACGTGGAGCTGAAGCTCAAGATCAAGCCGCAGATCAACGAGAGCGACTACATCCGCATGGAGGTGGAGGAGCAGACCGAGGAGATCGCGCAGCAGGATCCGCAGCTCGGCCCCACCACCGCCAAGCGCACCGCCAAGACGGTGATCGTCGCCAAGGATCAGACCACGGTGGTGATCGGCGGCCTGATCCAGGAGCGCACCATCAACTCGGTGCAGAAGACGCCGATCCTCGGCGACATCCCGGTGATCGGCAGGCTCTTCCGCGACACCAACACCCAGCGGCTCAAGACCAACCTGCTCCTCTTCCTGACCCCCTACATCATCCGGGACCAGAGCGACTTCCGCCGGATCTTCGAGCGGAAGATGCGGGAGCGCGAGGAATTCATCGCCGCGTTCTACGGGATCGCCGACGAGTACGAGGTGCCGATCGACTACGCGCGGAAGGCGGGGCCGGTGGCCCTCCTCGCCCGCGACGTGGAGACCGAGCTCCAGCGGGTGGAGAACGGCGGGCCGGGCGTCCCGGGCGAGGCGGTGGTCGGGCCGCGGCGGGAGATCCAGTTCGTCCCCCGCGGCTCCGTCCCCGAGGGCGAGGAGCCGATCCCCGGCGGGGAGCCGAGCGAGCTTCCCCCCGCGGAGGCGACGCCGGAGGAGGCGCGGGAGCAGGCGCCCGCCACCGGCGAGGTGACGGAGCCCGCGGGCGCCACGCCGGAGACGGGCGACGAGCCGGCGGCGGAGGAGGCAGGCGAGGAGGCCCCCTGAAGCCGGCATCTTCCACGGGCTGGAAGGGACGGGACCGAGTCGACCGTTCCACCGCAGAAGCCGGCAGCGGGTCGGCGGATGGAACGGGCCGGGGTCGCACCCGGCAGGGAAGGTGAGATGTCGAGCGACGGAATGCTGATGACCCTCGAGGCACGGAACGCGGACGCGCTGGCCAACCTGGCCGCGAACCAGGCCGCGGATCTGTGCGGAAGGCCCATCGGCGAGATCCTCGTGCACACCGCCGGCCTCGCCGCCGAGAAGCTGGCAGAGGCGCTCCACAAGCAGGAGGAGCACGGCGGCCGCCTCGGCGAGATCCTCGTGGGCATGAAGGTGGTCACCGAGGAGCAGGTGCTGCGCGCCCTCGCGCTGCAGCTCGACCTGCCCTTCGTCGAGCGGATCGACGACGGCGCCATCGACACGGCGCTGGTCCAGCAGATCCCGATCAACTTCGCCAAGCAGTACAAGCTGGTGCCCCTGCGCCGCGTGGACGGCGAGGTGGAGGTGGCGGTCGCCGATCCCCTCGACACCACCGCCCTCGACCAGGCGCGCCTCACCCTGCAGGCGCGCATCCGCCCGGTGGTCGCCACCGGGCAGGTGGTGATCGACACCATCCACTCGGTCTTCGAGCGGCTCGCCCACGACGCGGACGCGATGGGCGAGACGCTGGACAACGACGCCAGCGAGACGCTCGCCCAGGAGATCGAGGAAGCCCCCGACCTGATCGACTCCGGCGACGACGAGGCCCCGATCATCCGCCTCGTGAACTGGATGATGAAGCGGGCGGTGAAGGAGCGCGCCTCCGACATCCACATCGAGCCCTTCGAGAAGGAGCTCGTGGTGCGCTTCCGCGTCGATGGCGTGCTCAAGGAGGTGATCAAGCCTCCCAAGCGCTTCCAGAAGGCGATCACCTCGCGCATCAAGATCATGGGGCAGCTCAACATCGCCGAGACGCGCCTGCCCCAGGACGGCCGCATCCGCATCAAGATCGCCGGCAAGGAGATCGACATCCGCCTCTCGACCATCCCCACCGCGTGGGGAGAGAGCTGCGTGATGCGTCTGCTCGACCGGTCGAGCGTGATGCTCAACCTCGAGGACATCGGCTTCGAGCGCGAGCAGTTCGAGATCGTCGACCAGCTCCTCCACCGCTCCCACGGCATCGTGCTGGTCACCGGCCCCACGGGCTCCGGCAAGACGACCACGCTCTACGCGGGCCTGCACCGGATCAACAACCCCGACCTGAAGATCCTCACCGCCGAGGACCCGGTCGAATACCAGATGAAGGGCATCAACCAGGTGGCGGTGCAGCCGAAGATCGGCCTCACCTTCGCCTCGGCCCTGCGCGCCTTCCTCCGCCAGGATCCCGACGTGATCCTCGTCGGCGAGATCCGCGACCTGGAGACCGCCGAGATCGCCATCCAGGCGTCGCTCACCGGCCACCTGGTGCTCTCCACCATCCACACCAACGACGCGCCCAGCGCCATCACCCGCCTCGTCGACATGGGCGTGGAGCCCTTCCTCGTTGGCTCGTCGCTGGTGGGCTCGCTGGCGCAGCGCCTGGTGCGCACCCTCTGCAAGCACTGCAAGGAGCCCTACCAGCCCACGCAGGAGGAGCTCGAGGAGGTGGGCATCACCCCGGAGATCATGGAGAAGGCCGGCACCGGCGTCCTCATGCGGCCGAAGGGATGCACCGAGTGCAACGGCCTCGGCTTCCGCGGCCGCACCGGCATCTACGAGATGATGCTGGTCGACGACGACATCCGGCAGATGATCCTCAAGAACGTCGACTCCAACACCATCAAGAAGCACGCGATCTCGCGGGGCATGATGTCCCTGCGCGAGCACGGCGCGCTCAAGGTGGCGCGGGGCGTGACCTCGGCGGCGGAAGTGCTGCGCGTGGTCCAGGACGACGTGGTGCTCTAAGCGTATGCCGGTCTTCGAGTACAAGGCCTTCAACGAGGCGGGCAAGCAGATCACCGGCGTCCGCGACGCGGACAACGCCAAGGTGCTGCGCCAGCTCCTGCGCAAGGAAGGGATCTTCCTCACCGAGGTGACCGCCGAGCGCCACGGCGCGGGCGCGGTCGCCGCGGGCGGGACCGCCCGCAACCTCAAGCTCAAGCAGCTCTTCGTGGGCAGGATCTCCACCGAGGACATCGCGATCCTGACCCGGCAGCTCGCCACCCTCCTCCACGCGGGGATCCCGCTGGTGGAGGCGCTCACCGCGCTCATCGAGCAGGTGGAGCACGAGCGGCTCAAGACGATCGTCACCCAGGTGAAGGAGCGGGTGAACGAGGGCGCCTCGCTGGCGGATGCGCTGGCGGAGCACCCCCGCGCCTTCTCGTCGCTCTACGTCAACATGGTCCGCTCGGGCGAGCACTCGGGCGCCCTCGACGTGGTGCTCACGCGCCTCGCCGACTTCACCGAGGCGCAGGCGCGGCTTCGGTCCAAGCTCTTCGGCACCCTGATGTACCCGGCGATCATGATGGTGATCGGCCTGCTCATCGTGGTGGTGCTGCTCACCGTGGTGGTGCCGAAGATCTCGCAGATGTTCGACGACATGGGCGCCACCCTGCCCCTGCTCACGCGGATCCTGATCGGCTCGTCCAACGCCATCACCGCCTACTGGTACGTGGTGGTGGGCGTGGTGGGCGTCGCCCTGTGGTTCTTCCTCCGCTGGAAGAAGACGGAGAAGGGCCGGGCGAAGTGGGACGCCATCCTGCTCAAGGCGCCGGTGCTCGGGCCCCTGATCCGGATGGTCGCCATCGCCCGCTTCACCCGCACCCTCTCGACGCTCCTCAAGAGCGGTGTTCCGCTCCTCACCGCGATGGGCATCGTGAAGGCGCTGGTGACCAACACCGTGCTCTCGAACGTGATCGAGAACGCCCGGGAGTCGATCAAGGAGGGCGAGTCGATCGCCGGCCCGCTCAAGCGCAGCGGCGAGTTCCCGCCGATCGTCTACCACATGATCGCCATCGGCGAGCGCTCCGGCTCCCTGGAGGAGATGCTCACCAACGTGGCGGACGCCTACGACGCGCAGGTGGACGCGCGCATCACCGGCCTCACCAGCCTGCTCGAGCCGATCCTGATCGTGATGATGGGCGGCGTGGTGGCCTTCATGGTGTTCTCGATCCTGATGCCGATTCTCCAGATGAACACGCTCGTGGGCTGACGGGAGGAACGATGGGCGACTCGCGGTTGGAAAAGGGACTGCGCGCCGTGGCCTGGACGGCCCTCGTCGCCACCCTGCTCGCGCTGATCGGCGTGGGGATTTTTCTGCAGCCGCCCGCAGAGGCGGAAGAGCTCAACGAGAAGGCGGCGCCGACGGCGATGACGCCCGGCGCAGTGGAGGAGACGGAATGAAGAAGCATCTGCTCAAGCTGATCGCGCGGCGCGGCAACGTGGGAGCGCGCGGCATGACCCTCATCGAGATCATGGTCGTGGTCTTCATCCTCGGCCTGATCGCCACCGTGGTGGCGATCAACGTGCGGGACGCCGCGGGCGGCGCCGAGGTGAGCGCGGCCAAGCTCGACATCAAGGCGCTCGAGCAGGCCGCGGACATGTACCGCCTCAAGAAGGGCCGCTACCCCAACACCAGCGAGGGGATCGGCGTCCTCTACTCGAGCGGCACGCTCAAGGGGACTCCCAAGAAGGATCCCTGGGGCAACGACTACGTCTACCTCTACCCGGGCCAGAAGAACTCCAGCGGCCCCGACATCATGTCGTACGGCCCCGACGGCAACCCCGGCGGCGGCGACGACATCACCAACGCGGACTGATCCAGCTTGAGGCTCCTCTCCTCCAGCCCCGCCGGCTCGCGCGGCTTCACGCTGATCGAGCTGGGGATCACCATCGGCATCCTCGCCCTGGTGGCGATGATCGTGGTGCCGAGCGTGGAGGCCGCCTTCGGGGTGAAGACCCGCGAGGAGGCGGCCGCCCTCGCCGGCGCGATCCGCGCCATGTACGGCGAGTCGGTGCTCTCGGGAAAGACGTGCCGCCTGGTCTTCGACCTGGAGAACGGCGCGTACTGGCCGGAGTGCGCCGAGGGTCGGCTGGCGGTGGCGGGCAAGGAGGAGAGCCTTCGCGGCGCCCGCGTCGAGGACGACGAGAAATTCAACGGCACCGAGGAGCAGGAGGCTGCGTACCAGGAGGTCGAGGCGAAGCGCGCCTTCGCCGCCTTCGAGTCGGGCCTCGCGCCGAAGCGGCAGCTCCCCGAGCCGGTCTTCCTCGACTCGGTCTGGACCCAGCACCAGAGCGAGCCCTACACCGCAGGCACCGCCTTCCTCTACTTCTGGCCCAACGGGCAGACGGAGCGCGCCTACCTCTACGTGAGCGACGAGGACGACACCTTCACCCTGATCGTGAACCCGATGACCGGCCGCACGAAGGTCGTGCCCGAGCGGGTGGAGATTCCCGCCGACGTGAGGCGCCCATGAACGGCAAGCGCGGATTCACCCTCCTCGAGGTGATGCTCGCCATCGCGATCATGGCCCTCGCCCTCACGGCGATCGTCTCGATCAACGGCAACGCCATCAACGCCCACGACTTTTCCAAGAAGGTCACCGTGGCGACGATGCTCGCCCGGTCGAAGATGGCGGACCTGGAGTCCTACTTCAACGAGGAGGGCTTCACCTCGCAGTTCGACCAGCGGATGAACGGCGACTTCTCGGAGGAGGGCTGGCCCGAGTACTCGTGGGAGGCGGAGATCGTCAAGCCCGAGCTCGACGCGGTCAACGCCACCGAGATGGTCCAGGGGCTGATCCAGCAGTTCACGAACCAGGCGGAGACCGACATCGACGCGGCGCAGGCCGCCCTGCAGGAGAGCGGGATGCCGACGATGGGGCTGGACAGCAGCGCCGTCGGCTCCATGGTGGCCCAGTTCCAGCCGATGATCGAAGCGCAGGTGACGACGCTGACCACCACCCTCGAGCAGTCGGTCCGCGAGGTCCGCCTCAAGGTGATGTGGCGCGACGGCAAGGAGATCGAGAGCGTCGACGTCACCACGCACATGGTGGTCCTCCCCGGGGCAGAGTGGGCGACGCCGAAATGAGCGCGGGCTGCACGCGGCAGAGCGGCTTCACGCTGCTCGAGGTGATGATCGCGCTGGGCATCCTCGCGGTGCTCTCGGCGCTGGTGTGGAGCAGCTTCGCGCCCACCTGGGACGCCAAGCAGTTCGTCCAGGAGGAGGCCGACCAGTACCACGGGATCCGGCTCGCGATGGGTCGCATGGCCCGCGAGATCTCGATGGCCTTCATCTCCGACAACTACGACACCGCCCGCTACCGCGAGCGCCCCACCCACTTCGTGGGCGACGACTCGGGCAACCGCGACGAGCTCCGCTTCACCACCCTGGCCCACGAGCGCCTCTACGAGGACGCCAAGGAGAGCGACCAGGCGATCATCGAGTACCGCCTCGACCGCGATCCCGACGACCGGGACAAGATGGCGCTCATCCGCCGGGTGAAGACGGTGATCGACGAGGATCCCGACGACGGCGGCGTGGAGGCGGTGCTCGCCACCGGGATCGAGGGGCTCGACTTCGAGTACTGGGACGTCGAGGAGAAGGACTGGGTCCGCGACTGGGACACCTACGACACGGCCTACGCCAACCGCCTGCCCGAGCGGGTGCGGATCACGCTGCACGTCAAGGGGATGGACGGCAAGGTCCGGAAGTTCACCACGCAGACGGTTGTCTTTCTACGGACGCCCCTCGGCAAGTAGCGCGGGGCCGGAGGAATCCAGGGACTGTATGCGGCTCTTCTCGGACCAGGCAGGCGGAACCCGCCGTCGCACCACCGCCTCGAAGGCCACCACGCTCTCGGGAGAGGGCGGGCGGCGCGGCATGGCGCTGCTGATGGTGCTGACCAGCATCGCGGTGCTCACCGCGGTGGTGGTCGAGTTCGCCTACGAGACCCACGTGGACGTCACCCTGGCGACCAACGCCCGGGACGAGCTGCGCGCCCACTACATGGCGCGCTCCGCCACCAACCTGGCCCGCCTGGTCCTCCACTTCCAGAACCAGTTCGACAACCAGAGCGCGCAGCTCGGCCAGGCGATCGCCGGCGCGACCGGCGGCGCGGCGGGCGCCGCCTCGCTCATGCCGAAGATCCAGCTCTGGAAGCTGATCCCGGTGGAGTCGGGGATGATCAACATGTTCGTCGGCGCGGCGGCAGGCGCGCCCCCCGACGAGATCCCCCTCGCCCCGAGCAACCCGAAGCCGGGGGCGCCGGTGCCGGCGCAGGGGCTCCAGTCGTTCGGCACCTACGAGGGCTCCTTCTCCGCCTCGATCGAGGACGAGGAGAGCAAGTTCAACCTCAACCGCCTCACGGTGCCCGGGGCCGGCGAGAAGATCTTCCCGATGCAGCTCTACCTGCTGTGGCGGGATCCGCGCTGGGACTTCCTGTTCGATCGGTACAACTCGTACAACGAGCGCTTCACCCGCGAGGAGCTGATCGCCCACATCCGCGACTGGGTCGATCCCAACGAGACCGGCTCGGCGATCGACAGGCTCACCTTCCAGCTCGCCGACGGCTTCTCGGACGAGCAGGGGCCGTACACGAAGTACCGGCCGAGCTACAAGCCGAAGAACGCGAAGTTCGACACGGTGGCGGAGCTCTTCCAGGTGGCGGGGATCACCGATCGCTTCATGGCCGCGTTCGGCGACCGCTTCACCGTCTTTCCGGACGTCAACTCGGAGATCAACGTCAACACCGACGATCCGCTGCAGCAGTACGCCAACATCCTCATCGCGGCGCAGAACCCCGACGATCCCGCGCTCTCCAACCCGGCGGTGATCGAGACCATCGTGCAGCAGCTCGAACTGGTGCGGATGTTCGGCGGGTTCCTCGGGATCACGGTGCAGCAGTTCGTCTCGGTGGTGCAGGCGGCGGGCATCCAGGTCCGGCCGGAGATCCTGCACAGCCCGGCGCAGAACGACTACCTCGGCGACAAGAGCGAGACGTTCCGGATCACGGCGGTGGGCCAGGCGGGTGACGTGACGCGCAGGATCACCACGGTGGTCCGCTACGACGACAAGCTGGGGAAGCTGCTTTACTGGCGGGAGGATTGACCCTTTGGCGCAGAAGATTCTCGGCCTCGACATCGGGGCCCATTCGGTGAAGGCGGTGCTCCTCGAGGGCACGATGCGGGGCTGGGAGCTCAAGGCCCACGCGCGCGCGGAGCTCGGCCCCGCGGAGCCTGCGCCGATCCCCGCTCCCGTCCCCGAGGCGCCGGCGGAGGAGAACGCGGCGGCGACGGAAGGAGCCGCGGAGGCGGCCGCGACGGAGCCGGTGGAGGACCTGCGCCTCTCCCGCGCCCTCGGCGCGGTGGCGGAGCAGATCGGCGGCCTGCGGGCGGACCTGGTGGCGGTGGCGCTGCCCGGCAGCGCGGCGGCGAGCCCGCTGGTCACCCTCCCCTTCACCGAGCAGAAGAAGATCGACGCGACCCTCGGCTTCGAGGTGGAGAGCCTCCTCCCCTTCGACGTGGACGAGGCGCTCTACGACTACCAGGTGCTCTCGCAGCAGGACGGCAGGAGCGAGCTGCTGGTGGGCGTGGTGCGGCGCGAGGAGTTCGCGCGGTTCCTCGCCAACCTGCAGGCCTCGGGGGTCGATCCGCGGGTGATCACCCTCCCCGGCCTCGGCCTCGAGCCCCTGGCGATCGACCTCGCTCGCAGGAGCGGCCTCGGCGCGGACGAGTACGGGGCGGTCCTCGACCTCGGCCACGAGCGCGGCGTCCTCACGGTGGTGCGCGGCGCCGCCGACGAGCGGCGCGGCCCCTCGCTGGTCTTCACCCGCACCTTCTCCGGCGGCGGCGCCGATCTCCCCAACGCGCCGGGCGGCGACCTCGCCAACGACGCCCTCCTCCGCAGGCGGGTCCAGGGGCTGCTCCGCGAGGTGCGCCAATCGCTCCGCGCCGCGCAGACCCGCACCCGCCACGCGGTGAGCCGGATCTGGCTGGGGGGCTCGCTCGCCCGGCTCCCCGGCCTCGCCGAGCTGTTCGCGGCGGAGCTGAAGGTCCCGGTGGAGCCGGTGAGCCTCCCGGGCGACGCGGGGGCGAAGATCCCCGCGGAGGAGCAGCCGGCCTGGGCGGCGGCGCTCGGCCTCGCCCTCCGCGCCCAGGCGCGCGGCGGCAGGCTCCTCAACTTCCGCAAGGGCGCCTTCGCCTTCAAGGGCGACCTCGACTACCTCAAGGGCAAGGTCTCGCGGCTGGTGGTCTTCGCCGCGGTGCTCGCCCTCCTCTTCGGCGCCAACTTCTGGGCCCGGCTCCAGACGGTGGCGGCGGAGGAGGCGCGCCTCGACGAGGCGCTCTGCTCCATCACCCAGCGGGTGCTCGGCTCCTGCGAGAAGGACTTCGCCGTCGCCCTCTCCAAGCTGCGGGGCGGCGACACCATGGCGGCGCGGATCCCCACCGCCTCCGCGATGGAGGTCTTCACCGAGGCGATCGCCCGGATGCCCGCCGAGGTGGACCTCGAGTTCGAGGAGGTCGACGTGACCCTCGAGCGGATGCGCCTCAAGGGGACCGTTGACTCCTTCGACGCGGTGGAGGAGGTGGTCGCCGGGCTCAAGCAGTCGCGCTGCGTCGCCGACGTGAAGCGCGGCAGGGTCCAGCGCACCCGCGACGAGAAGATCGAGTTCACCCTCGACGCCCTCTACGTCTGTGGCCAGAACGCCGAGAATGCCGGCGCCGTCTCGGAGGGTTGAAGGTACCCATGGCACGCATCTCCCTACCCTTCCGCTCCCAGTTCGAACGCCTCGCCGAGGCGTGGGCGAGCCTCTCCCTGCGCGAGCGCCGGCTGATCGCCCTGATGGCGGTCGCCGCGGTGGTCTTCGTCGGGGCGCTCGGCTTCAACGCGCTCCGCAGGAACATCGCGGTGCGGGAGGCGAACATCGCCCTCAAGAAGCAGCAGATGGAGCAGATCGGGGTCCTGGCCGAAGGCTACCGCGAGGCAGAGATGGCGCGGCAGCGGATCGAGGCGCGCATCAAGGGTACCCCCGTGCGCCTCTTCAGCTACCTCGAGGATCTGGCCAAGAAGCAGCAGATCACCCTGGGCGACATGCAGGATCGCGGCACCGACACCATCGGCGACGGGATCACCCGCAACACGGTCGAGGTGAGCTTCGCCCGCATCGACCTCCGCTCTCTCACCGCCTTCCTCAACGAGATCGAGAAGAGCCAGCAGCTCGTCAAGGTGGAGAAGCTGCGGATGCGCGGCCGCTCCGACGATCCGAATGCGCTCGACGCGGCGGTGACCGTGTCGACCTACAGCCTGTCGAAGGGATGACCGTGAAGCTCGTCGAGAAGCTCAAGGGGAAGGCCTGGGTGCGCCGCCTGGGCTACCCCGCCTTCTTCAGCCTCGCCTTCTCCGGCGGGATCTACCTCACCTTCCCCTACGACCAGCTCCGCGATCGCATCGTCGCCGAGGCGGAGCGGGCCACGGGGATGGAGGTGGAGATCGGCAAGGTGCGCCTCGCCGGGATGAGCGGCCTCACGCTCCACGGCGTGGCCATCTCCGATCCCGCGTCGCTCGCCGCGGCGCAGGAAGCGGCGGAAGCGGCCGCCGCACGTGCCGCCGCCGCTGCGGAAGGCGGCGAGGCGGAAGAGGCGGGCGCGAAGGAGGGCGAGGAGGCGGAGGAGCCGGTGATCAAGCGGGTCTATCTCGACTCGGTCACTGCCAAGGCCGACCTGATCGCCCTCGCGCTGGGCAAGCGCGCCTTCAAGTTCGACATCGACGCCTTCGGCGGCGACATCCACGGCAGGGTGGTGATGGGCGAGGAGGAGCAGGTCTTCGAGGCGAAGGCCCGCAAGATCGACTTCGCCCAGAGCCCGCTCCAGGCCTTCACCGGCCTCGACCTCGCCGGCAACATCGACACCATCGAGATCGCCCTGCGCTCGCCCGGCGCCGACTTCTCCAAGGCGGACGGCACCGTGGAGATCCACGGCGCGGACCTGGTGCTCAACGGCGGCGAGGTGCAGATGTTCGAGCTGCCCCAGGTGGCGCTCGGCGCCCTCGACGGCAGGCTCGTCTTCAAGGAGGGCTCCGCCGAGGTCGAGGAGTTCAAGCTCAAGGGCCAGGATCTCGAGGCGGAGATCGTGGACACCTTCATCCGGCTCCAGCCGATGCTCAAGAACTCGAGCATCAACGGCAAGCTGCGGTTCAAGCCCTCCGAGGACTGGTGGAACCGCAACGAGATGCTCAAGAGCGCCGCCAACTTCGCCCTGCCCGCGGCCAAGGACGGCTGGCGGACCCTCACGCTCTACGGTCCGATCAGCTCGCCGCGGTTCCGGCCGCAGAAGTAGCGCGCGCGACCGCACGGCCCCCGCGGGACTCTCCCCGGGGGCCGTTCTGCTAGACGCGCCAGGGATCGACCACCTCCACCAGCGGCGGCCGCTCGGCGAAGGCGATGGCGCACTCGACGTCGTAGAGGTCCGCCTCCGCCCCCGCGTCGCGCAGGTCGCGGTAGACGCGGTCGAGCGCCTGGCGATCCTCGCCGCGGTGGGGCCGGTAGAAGCAGGCGAGCTCCTCGGAGGCCTGCTGCCACTCCCGCCGCCGCAGCTCCTCGTAGAAGCGCTCCGCCAGCGGCGCGGGGATCTCGCCGAGTCCGACGTGGAGCAGCACGTAGCGCATCGCGTCCTCCTCGTGGGCGCCTTGAGGTCGGCGCCATCCGCCGGCTGCACGATGGACGGGCGAGGAGAAGGCCGGGGTACCCCAGAGCGTCCGCCGGCTCCCGCCGGGCGATCAAGCCATGGACGGGTGAGCAGCTCCGCCCGGGGGGAGGGCGTTCACCGCCGGGCACGAGCCAGGCGCCCCCGGTTGAGTCGCTCTTACGGAGCGTACTAGGCTCGCCACACACCACACCGGGGGATGCCGATGGCGGAGCTGGTCTTCTTTCGCAGGGGCGAGGAGCTGATGCGGGTGCTCCTCGATCGGGACGTGACGGTGCTCGGCCGCGGCGCGGGGGCCGACGTGGTGGTCCCCCACCCCGAGGTCTCCCGCAGGCAGGCGCAGGTGGAGCGCCGCGGCGAGCGCTTCTTCGTGCGGGATCTCTCCGGAAGGGGGACGCCGGTGGGCGGGAGCCTGGTGCAGGAGGCGGAGCTCCAGCCCGGCGACGAGATCGGCTTCGGCGAGTTCCGTGCGGTGCTGGTGCCGGCGGAGGCGGAGCGCGGCGAGCTGGAGACCCGCGCCCACCGGGAGTTGACCGATCGCGCCCCCGCGGTGCCCCGGGAATCGGCGCCGCTCCAGCTCCGCGTCCGCTCCGGGGGAGCGGAGACGGTGGTCCCCCTCGAGCCGGAGATGACCGTGGGCAAGGCGCCCGGCTGCAACGTGGTGCTCCGCGATTCCTTCGCCTCGGGCGTCCACTGCCGCCTCCTCCGGCGCGGCAGCGGCGTCCTCGTCACCGACCTCGACTCGACCAACGGCACCTGGGTCAACGGGATGCGGGTCGGATCGGCGGAGGTGGGGCCGGGCGCGTGGATCCGCGTGGGCGAGTCGGAGATCGGGCTGGAGGTCGCCCGCGACGACGGGGCGCGGTCGTTCCAGGGGATCATCAGCCACGCCCCGTGCATGCGGGAGGTCTTCGACCTGATCGAGCGGGTGGCGCCGTCGCTTGCGCCGGTGGCGATCTTCGGGGAGACCGGCACCGGCAAGGAGCTGGTGGCCCGCGCCATCCACGAGCGGAGCGAGCGCAGCCGCGGCCCCTTCATCCCGGTCAACTGCGCCGCGATCTCCCGCGAGCTGGTGGAGAGCGAGCTCTTCGGCCACGAGAAGGGGGCCTTCACCGGCGCCACCACCGCGCGCCGCGGCGCCTTCGAGGAGGCCACCGGCGGCACCATCTTCCTCGACGAGATCGGCGAGCTCTCCCCCGACCTCCAGGCGAAGCTGCTGCGCACCCTGGAGCTGGGCGAGATCAAGCGGGTCGGCTCGTCGAAGCCCTTCCGCGTCGACACGCGCGTGGTCTGCGCCACCCACCGCGATCTCCGCGCGATGGTGCGCAAGGGCTCCTTCCGCGAGGACCTCTACTACCGCCTCTGCGTCATCCGCGTGGAGCTGCCGCCGCTGCGCAACCGCAAGGGCGACGTGCGCCTGCTCGCGGAGCACTTCGCCCGCAGCCACGCGCCCCGCGGATTCCGCCCCCAGCTCAGCGAGGACGGCTGGTCGCGCCTCGAGAGCCACACGTGGCCGGGCAACGTGCGGGAGCTCAAGAACGTGATCGCCCGGGCGATGCTGCTGCGCCGCGGCCCCACCCTCACCGCGCGCGACTTCGTCTTCGACACCGGCGCCGAGCCGCTGGTGCGCGAGCAGCCGGTGCTCCGCGTCGCCGAGGCGGGCGACGACGACTCGATCCTTTTCATCGCCGGCAAGACGCTGCAGCAGATCGAGATGGAGGTGACCTACAAGGCGCTGCGCCGTCACGGCGGCAACCGCCGCGCCGCGGCGCGCGAGCTCGGCCTCGCCCGCTCCACCATGCAGAAGCGCGCCGCCGAGCTGGGCGTCCCGCCCCCCGCCGGCACCGTGGACGGCGACGCGGACGACGAGGCGGAAGCCTGAAGTCCCGGTCACGCGGGGAACGCAAAGGCGTCCCCGCCAGCCGCCCTACCGCACCAGCGCCGCCGTGCCGACGGCGAAGGGGCGGAGCGACGCCATGATCGCGTCCACGTCCTCCACCACGCTCTCCGGCGCGCCGGAGGGCCAGGTGGCGAGGAGGACGAAGAGGCGGCCGTCGTGGGGCGTGAGGATGCCGACGCGGCCGTGGACCTCGTCGCCGAGGGAGAAGGAGAAGCCGGACCGCGAGCCGTCCGGGGAGTTGGTGGGGACGGTGGTGGTGAAGCCCGGCTTGCTGCGCAGCCCCACCGCGAGCCGCTCCGCGAACTCCTGCGGCCCCGCCACCTCGGGGGTCACCTGGACCACCACCTGGGAGCCGGTGGCGGGATGGAGGACCACCACCGGCACGAGGATTCCCTCCGGCGCCTCGTGCCCCGGCGCGAACTGCCAGGCGTCCCCACCGGGCCGGGTGATCTCGAACCCCGCCTGCGCGTCGACGAAGCGCTCCACCGCGCCCATGGCGCGCGCCGCGCCGCCCTCCTCGAGCGCCGCGACGCTCCTGCCCACGGGCCCCTGCTGCGCCCCGCTGCCGGCGCAGCCGCCGAGGCCCGCCAGGAGGAGAGCCGCCACCACCGCCGTCCGCACGCCACCCATTCGCCGCCTCCCGGGGACACGAGGTCCGCGCGGGAAAGCTCTGCACGGCGGCGGCCCTGCCGCAATGCGGGCGGCTGGCCCGCACGGAGCTGTAGGGAAGCCGCTTCCCTCCCGAGGAACGGCGGCGCCGCGGCGGAGAACTTCCCGCACCGCGGCACGCGTCTCCCGCAGGAGCGGCGCCTCAGCCCTTCGGCTCGATCGGCACCGGGCAGAGGTCGCGGATCGCCTGCTGGATCCGGGGCAGCACGTCGTCGAGGGCGACCATCTCCACGTCGCCGCCCTTGCGGAGCTTCCACTCCACCTTCCCCTCGGCGAGGCTCTTCTTCCCCACCGCGATGCGGATCGGCAGACCGATCAGATCGGCGTCCTTGAACTTCACGCCCGGCCGCTCGTCGCGCTCGTCGTAGAGCACCTCGATCCCGGAGGCGAGGCACTTGGCGTAGATCTCCTCGCAAGCCTTGACCACCTCGTGGTCGCCCATCTGCAGGCCGACCAGGTGGACCTGGTAGGGCGCGATCGACATCGGCCAGATGATGCCGTTCTCGTCGTGGTGGAGCTCGATCGCCGCCGCCATCACGCGCTCCACGCCGATGCCGTAGCAGCCCATGATGATCGGGACCTGCTTGCCCTCCGCGTCGAGGACGGTGGCGCCCATCGCCTCGGAATAGCGGGTGCCCAGCTTGAAGATGTGGCCCACCTCGAGCCCCTTCCACACCTGGAGCGCGCCATCGCAGTGCGGGCAGCCCTCGCCGGTCTGCACGGTGCGCAGGTCGACGAAGGTGCCGTGGGCGAGGTCGCGGTCCACGTCGACGCCGCGCAGGTGGAAGCCGTCCTCGTTGGCGCCGGTGACCATGTCGCGCCGCCCCTGGAGGGAGCGGTCGACGAAGACCGGCGCCTTGCCCGCGGTGCCCACCGCCCCCAGCGAGCCGGGGTGGGCGCCGAGGAGCGCGAAGATCTCCTCCACGTGCGCCGGCCGGACCTCCTGGGCACCGGTGGCGGTCTGGAGCTTCGCCTCGTTCAGCTCCTGATCGCCGCGCACCACCGCGATCACCGGCTTGCCGTCGGCGACGTAGATCAGCGTCTTGAGCTGGCGCTTCGCCTCCACGTGGAAGGGCGTCCGCTCGAGATCCTCGATGGTCTTCACGCCCGGCGTGGCGAACTTCTCGGGCTGCGGCAGCCCCTCGCCGTCCACCAGCACCGCCACCCGGCTCTCCGCCTTCTCCACGTTGGCGGCGTACTCGCACGCGGGGCAGTAGGCGATGTTGTCCTCGCCCGCGTCGGTGCGGACCATGAACTCCGTCGACTTGCTGCCGCCCATCGCGCCGGAGTGGGCGTCCACCGCGGCGAACTCGAGGCCGCAGCGGGAGTAGATGCGGAAGTAGGCGCGCCGCTGGTTCTCGAAGGCGGTGTCGAGGCCCGCCTCGTCCACGTCGAAGGAGTAGGCGTCCTTCATGGTGAACTGGCGCACCCGGAGCAGGCCGGCCTTGGGCCGCGGCTCGTCGCGGAACTTGGTCTGGATCTGGTACCAGACCTGGGGCAGGTCGCGGTACGAGCGGATCTCCGCGCGGGCGATGGCGGTGAAGATCTCCTCGTGGGTCATGCCGAGGCAGTAGTCGCCGCCCTTGCGGTCCTTGAGCCGGAACATGTTCTGGCCCATCACCTCCCAGCGGCCCGTCTCCTCCCAGATCTCGCGGGGGTGGAGGGCGGGGAGGTAGAACTCCTGCGCGCCGATGCCGTCCATCTCCTCGCGGATGATCCGCTCCACCTTCTTGAGCGCGCGCTGCGCCAGGGGCAGGTAGGAGTAGATGCCCGCGCCGAGCTGCCGGATCATGCCGGCGCGGAGCAGGAGCTTGTGCGACGCCACCTGTGCGTCGGCGGGGACTTCCTTCAGGGTCGGGATGAAGGCCTTCGAGTAGCGCATCTTCCGCTCGTCTCGGGCCGCTTTCGCGCGGCCGCTCAGCTTGGGTGGACGTACCGTCCGTTTGATACACCGTTTCGCCCTGTCTCCGGGCGGGGAAACTACTCGCGCTCCGCCGCCGGAGGGGGCGCGTCGCCGATCACCGGCAGCTTGCCGCTCTTCTCCGCGACGAAGGCGCGCACCTCGGCGACCAGCGCCTCCTCGAGCTGATCGGCGGCGAAGCGCTTGACGATCTGGCCCTTCTTGAAGAGCAGGCCCACGTTGTTGTGGCCGTAGGCCACGCCGATGTCCGCCTCGCGCGCCTCGCCGGGGCCGTTCACCTCGCAGCCCATCACCGCCACGTGGACCTCCTCCTTCACCCCGGCGAGCGCCTTCTCGATCCGGTTGGTGGCGGAAATCATGTCCACCGAGCAGCGGCCGCAGGTGGGGCAGGAGACGAGGGTCATCCCGCCGGCGCGCAGGCCGAGCCCCTTGAGCAGGTGGGTGCCGACCTTCACCTCCTCCACCGGATCGGCGGTGAGGGAGACGCGCAGCGTGTCGCCGATCCCCTCGGCGAGGAGGATGCCGATCCCCGCGGCGCTCTTGACCGCGCCCTGGAGCAGCGTGCCCGCCTCGGTGACGCCGAGGTGGAGGGGATAGTCGAAGGTCCGCGCGGCGAGGCGGTAGGCGCGCACCATCGTCGGCACGTCGGAGGCCTTGAGCGAGACCTTGATCTCGAAGAAGTCCTCCTCCTCGAGCATGCGGATGTGGCGCACCGCCGACTCCACCATCGCCTCAGGGGTGGGCGCGCCGTAGCGGGCGAGGAGGTCCTTCTCCAGCGACCCGCCGTTGACGCCGATGCGGATCGGCACCCCCGCCGCCTTCGCCGCCCGGGCCACCTCGCGCACCCGCTTCTGCCCGCCGATGTTGCCGGGGTTGAGGCGGATGCCCGCCATCCCCGCGTCGATCGCCTTGAGCGCGAGGTGGTAGTTGAAGTGGATGTCGGCGATGAGCGGGATGGTGACGCTCTTCGCGATCTGGGCGAGGTTGGCGGCAGCGTCATCGTCGGGCACCGCGAGGCGGACGATGTCCGCGCCCGCCGCCTGGAGCTCGCGGCACTGGGCCACCGTCGCCCACAGGTCCCGCGTGTCGGTGGTGGCCATCGACTGCACGGTGATCGGCGCGTCGCCCCCGACATAGATGTTGCCCAGCCGGATCTTGCGGCTCTTCCGCCGCTCCGAGAGGGGCCTGCTGCTCTCGCTGCCCACGCCGCTCATCTCGAACTCCTCGACCGCACGAAAAAGGGCCGGCGCGATCTCCGCGCCGGCCCACGTATCCAACGCCGGAAGCTCCGACGCAAGCGCGAGGTCGGTCAGTTGCTCGCGGTCGCGACCTGCAGCTCCTTGTCGATCACCTTCTGGAACTCCTCGAAGGGTAGCGCGCCGGAGAGCGGAACGCCGTTGACGAAGAAGGCGGGGGTGCCCTCCACGCCGGCCTTCTCGCCGGCCTTCATGTTCTCGGCGACCTTCTCCGCCATGCGGCCGGAGTCGAGGCACTCGTCGAACCTGGCCTGGTCGAGCTGGATCGCCGCGGCGTGGGCCTTCAGGTCGGCGACCTGGAGCTTGCCCTGGTTGGCGAAGAGCTGGTCGTGCATCTCCCAGAACTTCCCCTGCTCCCCGGCACAGTGGGCCGCCTCGGCGGCCTTCGGGGCCTCCTTGTGGAACGGCAGCGGGTAGTCGCGGAAGACGAACTTCACCTTGCCCTCGTAGGTCTTCATCACCTGCTCGATGGTCGGGTTGACCCGGGAGCAGAAGGGGCACTGGAAGTCGGAGAAGGCGACGATGGTCACCGGGGCGTTCTCGGCGCCCCTGGAGGGACCGGTGGCGGCGACCTCCACCTTCTCCACCGGCGGCTCGGGGAGGGTGATCTTTACGCCGGCAGCATTCTTGAGCTGGTCGAGGTAGGACTTGGCCGCCTCGGCCTGCTTCTGCTGCATCATCTGCATGGCGATCATCTGCTTGACCTGCTCGAACGCGGGCATGCCCTCGCGGATCTTGCCGTCGGGGCCCTTGGCGCGGGCGTCGTAGATCGCCTGGAGCTCCGCGTCGCTGGGCATCGGCGCCCGGGCCGCGAGCTCGGTCTGCATGAGCTGCTCGGGGGAGACGCCCTTCTTCTTCGCCTCCGCCTCGATCAGCTTCATCGCCACCATCTGCTCCAGCCCCTGCTGGCGCAGCTGGTGCTTCTGCTGCGCGAGCTGGATCTCCTTGTCCAGCTCGCCGAGGGTGATCGTCTCGGCACCGATGGTGGCGACGACGAGCGAGGGATCCTCCGCGGCGGCGGCGCTCTTCGCGACGGCGGTGGCGTCGGAGGCCGGCGTGGCGGCATTGCTGCAAGCGGAAAGCGCCGCAACCCCAACGGCCGCGAGCGTCACGAACATGCGATTCATCTGGTCTCCAGCGGGCGACCCAGCGCCCGGATTCGGTGCATCGTGAGCGTGGAACAGGGGGGCGTCAAGGGAAATGCCGGACGCCTTCCGGCCCGATTTGCAAGCCAAATCATCCCCGGTCCCCCCGCCGGCTCGTGTAGGCTCCGCGGGATGTTCGCCGCAGCCCTCGGGCGGCTCGCCGCCCTCCCCCGCCGCCCCGGCAGATTCCTCCTCGCCCCCGCCCTGGCGGGCGGACGCTGGCTCGTCGGGAGCGGCACCCCCACGCTGGTGGGTGGAACGGAGGCGGGTCTCGGGATCCTTCCCCGGCTCCTCGAGCCCGGCCCGCGCGGGACGGTGGTGGTGATCGGCTACGAGCTCGGCCGCTCGCTGGTGGGAGGCGGACGGGCCGCGGAGGATCTGGGACTGCCGCGGGCGGTGGCGATCCGCGTGGAGGAGGCGGTGGCCCTCGATCCGGTGACCGGCGCGGTGGAGGGCGACCTGCCCGTGGCGCCGCCGCCCCGCCTCCCCGACCGCGTGGCGAGCGGTGTGGCCTTCTCGCTGGATCGCCCGGCCCACCGCGCCGCGGTGGAGCGGATCCACGAGGCGATCCGCGCCGGCGAGACCTACCAGGCCAACCTCACCCTGCGCCTGGAGGCGCGGTGGCCCCACCCGCCGGAGGCGCTCTTCGCCGCCCTCCACGCCCGCGGTACCCAGGCGTGCAGCGCCTTCGTCGATCTCCCCGGGGGCGCGGCGGTGGCCAGCGCCTCGCCCGAGTCGCTCCTCCACTACGACGCCGCTACGCGCACCGCCCGCAGCCTGCCGATCAAGGGGACGCGCCGGCGGGGCGCGGACGAGGCGGAAGACCGGGCGCTCGCCGCGGAGCTGGCCGCGGACCCGAAGGAGCGGGCGGAGCACGTGATGATCGTCGACCTGGTCCGCAACGATCTCGGGCGGGTCGCGGCGGTGGGAGGCGTGCGCGTCCCCGCCCTCTTCCGCGTCGACCGGCTGCCCGGCGTGCACCACCTGGTGAGCGAGGTGGAGGCGCGCCTCGCCCCCGATCGCACCCTCGCTGATCTGGTGGCGAGCCTCTTTCCCGCGGGCTCGATCACCGGCGCGCCCAAGCTGCGGACGATGGAGATCATCGACGAGCTCGAGCCGGTGGCGCGCGGGCCCTACTGCGGCGCGATCGGCCTCGTCCGCCCGGACGGAAGCTGCGATCTCTCCGTGGCCATCCGCACCGCGGTGCTGCGCGACGGCGGCGCCTGGTACGGCGCGGGTGGCGGGATCACCATCGACGCCGACGCGGACCGGGAGTGGGAGGAGCTGCTTCTCAAGGCGCGCCCCTTCCTTTCGGCGGTGGGCGCCCCGCCGGCGTGCTAGAACGGGCGGGATACCTGCGGGAGCCATCGATGGAAGAAAGCAAGAAGCCCGTCCGCACCAGGGTCCTCTCCGGCATCCAGCCCTCGGGCCAGCTCCACATCGGCAACTACTTCGGCGCCATGCTGCAGTTCGTCCAGCTGCAGGAGGAGCACCCGGGGGAGGCGTTCTACTTCATCGCCAACTACCACGCGCTCACCACGGTCAACGACGCGGAGCGCCTGCGCGCCATGACCCTCGACGCCGCCCTCGACTACCTGGCGGTGGGGATCGATCCGGCCCGGGCCGTCTTCTTCCGCCAGAGCGACGTGCCCGAGGTGACCGAGCTGGCGTGGTTTCTCGCCACGGTGACGCCGGTCTCCCTCCTGGAGAAGGGCGTCTCCTACAAGGACAAGGTCGCCAAGGGGATCACGCCCAACGCGGGCCTCTTCACCTACCCGGTCCTGATGGCGGCGGACATCCTCATCTACCACGCCACCGTGGTGCCGGTCGGCGAGGACCAGACCCAGCACGTGGAGTTCGCCCGCGACATGGCGGGCTACTTCAACAACACCTACGGCGGCGGCGAGCCGCTCCTCACCCTGCCCACCGCCCGGTACAACCCCGGCCGCAAGGTCCCCGGCACCGACGGCGCCAAGATGTCGAAGAGCTACGGCAACACCATCGGCATCTTCGACGAGGGCAACGTGCTCAAGAAGAAGGTGATGGGGATCAAGACCGCCTCCGTGCCCCTCGGCGATCCCCTCGATCCCGACACGGACACCGTCTTCGCCCTCTACAAGCTGGTCGCCTCCCGGGAGGAGACGGCCGACATGGAGAAGCGCTACCGCACGGGTGCGGTGGGCTTCGGCCAGGCGAAGAAGGAGCTCCTCGAGAAGCTCGACGCCTACTTCGCGCCGGCGCGCGCGAAGCGGAAGGAGCTGGCGGCGGATCCCGCCTTCGTGGAGCGGATCCTGCGCGAAGGGGCGGAGAAGGCGCGGGCGGTGGCGCGGAAGACGCTGGACGAGTGCAGGCGCGCGGTGGGCGTCGCCTGAAGGACCGGTGCTGCTCCTCCTCGACAACCGCGACTCCTTCACCTTCAACCTCGCCCAGTACTTCGGGGCGCTGGGCGCCGCGGTGGAGGTGGTGCCGAGCCACGGGATCACCGTGGCCGGCATCGCCGACAGGCGCCCCAGCCACCTGGTGATCTCCCCCGGCCCCGGCAGGCCGGAGGAGGCGGGCGTCTCGCTGGAGGCGATCGCCGCGTTCTCCGGCAGGCTGCCCCTCCTCGGCGTCTGCCTCGGCCACCAGGCGATCGCCCTCGCCTTCGGCGGCGCGGTGGTGCGCGGGGCGCTGCCGGTCCACGGAAAGCCCTCCCCCGTCGCCCACTGCGGCGAGGGGCTCTTCGCCGGCTTGCGCCAGGAGACGGTGGTGGGCCGCTACCACTCCCTCGTCGCGGAGGAGCGCACGCTCCCCGCCTGCCTGCGCGTCACCGCCCGGGCGCTGGACGACGGATCGATCCAGGGGCTCGCCCACGTGGAGCACCCGACCTACGGGGTGCAGTTCCATCCGGAGTCGGTGCTCACCGAGGAGGGGATGGCGCTGCTGCGCAACTTCCTGCGACTCGGCTGAGGGCCGGCGCCGCGCAACGCGCGGGATCTCCCCCACGAACGACTTCGGGCCCGCGGTGTGGCGGGCCCGAAGCGACTTGCGGTTCTGGTCGACCGCTCAGGCGACCTTCTCCAGCGCGCCCCAGGCCGGGATGCGGATGTCGAGGCGATCGAGCTCGCGGGTCTCGCCCACCTGGACGATCTCGTAGGCGGAGGCGTCGGCGAGCACCTTCGTCACCAGCTTGTGGTTGAGCATGTGGCCCGACTTGTGGGCGACCAGGTGGCCGATCACCGGCATGCCGATGAGCGAGACGTCGCCGATCGAGTCGAGGATCTTGTGGCGCACGAACTCGTCCGGGAAGCGGAGGCCGTCCGGGTTGAGGATGCTGAAGTCGTCGACCACCACCGCGTTCTCGAGGGAGCCGCCACGGGCGAGGCCCATCTTCTTGAGCATCTCCACCTCGCGGTAGAAGCCGAAGGTGCGGGCCCTGCAGATCTCCCGGTGGAAGAAGCGGTCGCTGAAATCCATCCGGAACTGCTGCTTGTCGATGAGCGGGTGATCGAAGTCGATGGTGAAGCTGACCGAGAACTGGGGCGCGGGGAGGAACTTCGCCTCCTTGCCGTCCTCGCTCACCGACACCGGCTTGCGGATGACGAGGAAGCGCTTGAACTCGCGCTGCACCTCGATGCCCGCCGACTGGATCAGGTAGACGAAGGGCGCCGCCGAACCGTCCATGATCGGGACCTCGGGGCCGTCGACCTCGACGCGGCAGTTGTCGATCCCCATCCCCGCCAGCGCGGCCATCAGGTGCTCGATGGTGGCCACCTTGACGTTGCCCTTGCCGATGGTCGTGGCCAGCGTGGTGTCGGTCACGAACTCGTAGCGCGCGGGAATCTCGACCGGGTGCTCCAGGTCGGTGCGAACGAAGACGATGCCGGTGTTGGCAGCCGCCGGGCACAGCGACAGGGTGATCTTCGCGCCCGAGTGGAGTCCCACGCCGGTGCAGCTCACCTTCTCCTGCAGCGTGCGCTGGTTCAGCTGGTTCATCGAGGTCTCTCCGGGGGAGGCGGCGTGCCTCACGCGCCAATTCGGGGTGCGGGCCAGCAATTTTCGTGCCCCGTCGTCGAAAACTCGACCCATCGATCCGCAAGGGCCCGATTCTACTGGCCTTTATCTGCCCGTGCACGCCGTCGCCGCCCCCTCGACCGGCCCGGCTCCGCCGCGGTGCGGCGCAAAACCGGGACATCCGTGTCAGGGTCTGCAGCGCGAGGCGCCGCCTCTCCTCTCCTTCGCCTGCCAGCAGCCGCCCCGCAGGACGGCCGCGCTCCCCGGCCGGGAGCGATGGGTTGGTACGCTCCGGCGGAAAAGGCCGATTCGACATTCCGAAGGAGCATTCGAGCGGCGCGGTTTATAGCACAGGCAACAGGGCCCGCAACCCGGGCTCCCCCGCCCTCGCGAGGTGCAGGTGTTCCCCCTCAAGGACGACATCCCGACCCACCGCCGGCCGCTCGTGACCGTGGCGCTGATCGCCGCCAACGTGGCCGTCTACTTCTGGCAGCACGCGGCCTTTCCGTCGTTCCAGGCGTCGATCTTCGCGCTGGGGGTGACGCCGGCGGAGGTGACCACGGGGGTCGATCGCTGGCCGCCCAGCCTGGTGCCGCCGCTCGCCACCGTCCTCACCAGCATGTTCACCCACGGCGGCCTCGCCCACATCGGCGGGAACATGCTCTTCCTCTGGATCTTCGGGAACAACGTGGAAGACGACATGGGCCGCTTTCGCTTCCTCGTCTTCTACCTGCTCTGCGGCATCGGCGCGGCGACGGCCCAGATCCTCACCAACCCGGCCTCCGACATCCCCATGGTCGGCGCCTCGGGCGCCATCGCCGGCGTCCTCGGCGCCTACCTGCTCCTCTACCCCCACGCCCGCGTCCTCGCCCTGGTGCCGATCTTCTTCTTCATCCAGCTCGTCTGGGTGCCGGCGGTGATCTTCCTGGTGCTCTGGTTCGTGCTCCAGGTGCTGGGCGGCTTCGCCTCCGCCGGCGGCGCCGGGGGCGGCACCGCCTTCTGGGCCCACGTGGGCGGCTTCGTGGTGGGGGTGCTCCTGGTGCGGCCCTTCGCCGGCAGGATCTGGCGGGTGGACGAGGAGGGAGGCTGGCGCCACATGGACCCCCGTTCCCGGGATCCGTGGCGGCGACGCTACCGCTAGATCCGGACATCCCTGTCAGGGGTGCGTAGCGATCTACGCAGTCAGAAGAGGGCCCCCTGCGAGCCGGCGGGCGCGGTGCGGCCGAAGTGCTCCCACGCCCTGCGGGTGGCGACGCGGCCGCGGGGCGTGCGCATCAGGAAGCCCTCCTGGAGGAGGAAGGGCTCGTAGACGTCCTCGATGGTGTCCGCCTCCTCGCCCACCGACGCGGCGAGGGTCTCCAGCCCCACCGGCCCGCCGCCGAAGCGGTCCATGATGGCGAGGAGGAGCCGGCGGTCCATGGCGTCGAAGCCCGCCTCGTCGATCTCGAGGCGCGCGAGCGCCCGGGCGGCGCCGGCGCGATCGATCCGCCTTCCCCCCGCCTCCTCGACGAAGTCGCGCACCCGGCGCAGGAGCCGGTTGGCGATGCGCGGCGTGCCGCGGGAGCGGCGGGCGATCTCCCCCGCCCCCTCCTCGTCGATGGCCACGCCGAGGATTCCCGCGGCGCGGGTGACGATCGCCGCCAGCTCCTCGTGCGGGTAGAAGTCGAGCCGCTCGAGGATGGGGAAGCGGTCGCGCAGCGGGCTGGCGAGGAGGCCGGTGCGGGTGGTGGCGCCCACCAGCGTGAACTTCGGCAGATCGATCCGCAGCGCCCGCGCCGCGGGACCGGAGTCGATGACGATGTCGAAGCGGAAGTCCTCCATCGCCGGGTAGAGGCTCTCCTCCACCGCGGGGTTGAGCCGGTGGATCTCGTCGATGAAGAGGACGTCGCGCGGCTGGAGGTTGGTGAGGATGCCGGCGAGGTCGCCCTTCTTCTGGAGCGCGGGCCCGTTGGTGTAGTGCATCTGGACGCCCAGCTCCTGGGCGATCACGTGGGCGAGAGAGGTCTTGCCGAGGCCGGGAGGGCCGGAGAAGAGGCAGTGGTCGAGGGCCTCGCCGCGCCTGCTGGCGGCGGAGACGTAGACCTCGAGCTTCTCGACGACGCGGCGCTGGCCCACGTACTCGGAGAAGTTGCGGGGGCGAAGCGAGGTCTCCGCGTCCAGGTCGGGCTCGTTCGCGATCGGATCCAGCTCTGCGTTGCGGCGGCTCATTTCGCCGCGGACCCTATCACAGAAGCGGGTGCGCCTCCGGCGCGTCCGCCCGTTCGGCGCGGAGGAGGCGCAGGAGGCCGAGCGCCAGCTCCTCCGCCTGCACGCGGATCTCGGGGATGGCGGTGGTCTCGAAGAGCTCACCCCGGCGCAGCGGGCCGATGGCGAGGATCCGCCCCTCCCCCCGCTCCGCCCGGGCCACCACGCCGCCGATGGTGGCGAGGCCCAGGCCGAGGGGATCGCGGCGCGCCACCCCGTCCTCGATGAGCGCCTGGAGGAGCGGCACGTGACGCACCGCCACCGCGGGGCCGGTGCAGTTGATCAGCGCGGCGAAGCGGTCGGTCCGCTCGCGGGGATCGCCGCGGGGATGCCAGCGGACCTCGATGCCGCCGGGGGCCGAAGCCACGCGGACCAGCCTGCCGGCGCGCACCTCGAGCGTGCCGCGCTCGAGGAGGCGGCCGATCGCCGCAGCGGGCCCCGGCGGCAGGCGGTGGCGGTGGACCTCCCAGAAGGCGCGCACGTGGCGGAGGAAGCGGCGCCGGTCCCTGGGAGAGAGCGACTGCCAGAGGACGGGCACGTGGGGGCGAAGCGCGTCGAGGACGCCGTGCCACCCGTCGGGCGCCTCGGCGATCCGCGCCCGGACGGCGCGCACCAGCTCGCGCAGGGTCGCCTGCGCCGGCGGCGTGAACGCGGCGTGGGAGCCGAGCGCGTCGGCGGCGTGCAGCCGGGGCAGGAGGCCGTGGCGCGACAGGGCAAGGAGCCTGCCCCGGTGGCCACGGGCACGCAGGGAGAGGACCGCGTCGACCATGGTGAGGCCGCAGCCGAGGAGGAGGAGATCGGCGTCGCGCGGCAGGCGATCGAGCGCCGCGCCGTCCCAGGGAGAGAGGACGCTCTCCAGGGCGGCGGGATCGACGCACGAGGGGACGGCGGACGGGAAGTTGCCGCAGGCGAGGACGACGTGGCGGGCGCGGATCGCCGCCCCGAGGTCGAAGCGGGCCTCCCACTCCTCCCCCGCCCGCAGGATGCGGCGCATCCGCGCCCGCCGCCGCACCAACGACACCGACGGCGCCGCGCCGCGCTCCGCCTCCTCCAGCGTCTCCTCCAGGTAGCTGCCGTAGGTGCGGCGGGGGAGGAAGTCGCCGGGCGCCGCGGGGATCCCCGCGCGACTGCACCACTCGAGGAGGTGGCGCGGGCGGTCGGGGAAGGCGCTCATCCGCAGCGCGGGCACGTTGAGGACGTGGAAGGGCTCCGCGGCGCCGTAGGCGAGGCCGCGGGCGAACGAGCCCGCCTCGTCGATCCACGCCACGCGGAGCGGACCGGCGGCATGGCGGAGGAGCTGGATCGCGAGGAGTGTTCCGCTCGCGCCGCCGCCGACGATGAGGATCTCGACCCGTCGTTCGCCCACCATCTCCCCAAGGTGGGCCTCCCGCGGTCAAGACGCCCGAACGGCGGTGGAGGCGCCGGCGGGGCGGGCGGCGCCTGCGCCCAGGCGGGGCGGTGCCCAGATTCCGCGCCATGGCGATCGCGGGCCGAGCACTCCACCGGGCCGACGTGGCCGGGGGCGCGGAGGGACGGGCGCTCTTCTGCGGGCTGCCGCTCCCGCCCATGCCCACCTCCGCCGCGTCGCTCGCCCGGGCGGCGGGCTGGCTGCGGAGCGTGCCGCTCGACTGGGCGCGCATCGGCGCGGCGATCGCCTTCGCGCCGGACGGCTACGCGCGGCACACGCTC
>Ga0182742_1001709_pt1 | contig 26824 bp, 13 predicted proteins | sample eDN5th37CBELigMG_FD_128880 | JGI IMG/M metagenome (GOLD analysis project Ga0182742, IMG submission 128880) | Enriched Miracle-Growth compost microbial communities from Emeryville, California, USA - eDNA 5th pass 37_C BE-Lig MG (version 2)... ...
CCAGGGGCTGGAGGGTGGGGGGAGGGGGGCGGAGGCGTATGCGGAGGGGGTGGGGGTGTATTTGGCATTCGCGATCAATCGGATGGTTATGACAGGTAATAGTCTCGTCCGTTGGAACGCCGTGGGCCAGAAGGCTCAACACTGCTTCGGACGCCAAGCCCTTCCGATGATATGGGACTTCGCAGAGCCGAATTTTCTTGGCACCGCCACCGGAAGTATCGACGCGGCCGTATTCTACTCGTATGACCCTCTTAACTGGCTGCAGCCCAAGGTAGCTGGATTCAGCAAGCAACTGGACGCTGCGAACCAAGTCCTGTCACGCGGAAAGGTTGTGTCTACTGACCCGCCATACTTCGACAACATCGGGTACGCTGATCTATCTGATTTCTTTTACGTCTGGATACGTCATGTACTAAGATCGGTCTTTCCTCAACTCTTTGTAACGTTAGCCACTCCGAAGGCCGAAGAGCTGATCGCCTCACCATACCGCCATGGCGGCAAGGAAGGCGCAGAAGCATTCTTCCTCAACGGCATGACCAAAGCACTAGGTCAATTGGTGGACGAGACGCACCCGGCGTATCCGGTTACCATCTATTATGCCTTCAAGCAATCTGAAACAGACAGCGATGCAGCTACTACGAGCACAGGCTGGGAGACTTTCCTAGATGCGGTGACTCGTGCCGGCTTCGCGATTAGCGGCACTTGGCCGATGCGGACGGAAATGAGAACTCGGCAAATCGCCATGGGCACTAACGCCCTTGCCTCCAGCATCGTCCTCGTCTGCCGTTCGCGCCCCAAGGATGCCCCTATTGCCACACGGCGCGAGTTTGTGAACCGACTCAAAACCGAGCTCCCAGAGGCGCTGCGTCTCCTCCAGCACGGCAACATCGCGCCGGTGGACTTGGCGCAGGCGGCGATCGGCCCTGGGATGGCGGTCTTCACCCGGTATTCGAAGGTGGTTGATGCGGTGGGAGAGCCGCTCTCTGTTCGAGAGGCGCTGGCGCTCATCAACCAGGTGCTGGACGAGGTCCTGGCGGAGCAGGAGGGCGACTTCGACGCCGACACCCGCTGGGCCGTCGCCTGGTTCGAGCAGAACGGTTTCGAGGAGGGCGAGTTTGGGCAGGCGGACGTGCTGGCGCGGGCGAAAAACACAAGCGTGGCCGGGATGGTCGATGCGGGGATCCTCGCCTCGCGCGCCGGCAAGGTCCGTCTCCTCGCCCCCAGCGAGCTCCCCGCGGACTGGGACCCGGCCACGGACGCGCGCCTGACCGTGTGGGAGATGGCCCACCACCTGATCCGCGTGCTGGAGGCCGAGGGCGAGGCCGGTGCGGCAGACCTGGTGGCGAAGCTCGGGAGCAAGGCCGACGTCGCCCGCGAGCTCGCCTACCGGCTCTACACCATCTGCGAGCGGAAGAAACGCGCGCGGGAGGCGCTCTCGTACAACGCGCTGGTGCAAAGTTGGCCGGAGGTGGTGCGGTTGGCGGGGGAGGTGGGGGTGCAGAGTCGCGGCGCGACGGAACAGACCGCGTTGTTTTGACGAACCCGAAATGGTGCTGTGGCCATGAGCGCTGGATCGAGCATCGGCGAGGTGGACAGAGACGCTGCCCGTAACCGGGTCCAGCAGATCTTCCGGTATCTCAAGGAGCTCCACGAGCACCGGAGCCCTGTTCCGCGGCAGATCGACCAGTATCCGTTCGTATTGCAGCTCAACGAATTGCCGCAGCACGAGACGGTCGAGTTCGCCGGTATCCAGGGCGACTCTGCCCCCGGTGAGAGCGAGCCTGTCGATGCCGGGTTTATCCTGAAGGTACGCCGCCCTGATCTCACGCCCGCGCCGGTTCCCCCCGAACCGCTCCGGGACTGGATCACGCGTTGGGACGATCCTGAGCGAGAGCCTGGTGTGAAGGCCGTCCTCGAGACGACGGCGTCTACTGGCGAGCTCCAGCGCATCGGATTCGAAGAGGACGAACTCCGTGCCCAGCTCTGGGAAGAGTACCGCGGCCAATGGGATCTCTGGGCGGTACGGGAACGCCCCGCGCGTCGAGCCAATCGAGTCTTCGAGTGGTTCTTCCGGCTCCATTCCACCCTCCAACGTGAGGGCGAACAGCTCGAACTCGTTCTCGGCGATGGTATCCTCGGGTGGCATCTCGATCCTGCCCCGATCCATCACCCGCTCCTGCTGCTACGGCTCCAGATCGAATACGACCCGAGCGTCCCGGAGTTCATCCTCGTAGAGACGGAGAAACCGACGGAGTTCTACGCCACGCTCTTCCGTTCAGTCGACACCATCTCCCCGAAATGGCTCAATGACCTGAACGAAGAAATCGAATCCCAGGGGTACCACCCACTGGACGGCCCAACGACGTCCGGGTTCCTGAGGCGAGTCGCGGGCGGGCTGTCGGCTCAGGGCCGATTCGACCCTGAGAGTACAGCGGTGCGCCCCGGGGACGATCCCGTCATCATCCGTGCGCCCGTCTTGTTCGCGCGGCCCCGTTCCGAAGGATTTTCCGCCTTCATCGAACGTGCCCTCGAGCAACTCCGCGAGGGAGGGGGCGTCCCGCCCCTTTTCGGCAACATCGTGGGGATTCCCGTTGAAGAAGAGGTCGAGCCGGAAGATTTCGAGCACACCCCTCGGGGGGAGGAGCCGGAGCAGATCCTCTTCAGCAAGCACGCCAACCCTGAACAGGTGCGGATCGCGGAGTACCTGGAATACTCTCGGGGTGTGCTCGTCCAGGGGCCGCCGGGGACCGGTAAGACCCACACGATCGCCAATCTCCTCGGTCATCTCCTTGCCCAGGGGAAGAGCGTCCTCGTGACGAGCCATACATCCAAGGCGCTCCGGGTCTTGCGGGACCACGTCGTAGAGCCGCTCCGCCCCCTCTGTGTCAGCGTTTTCGACAGTCATAAGCGTAGCCAACGTGAACTCGAGGAGGCGGTCCAGACCATTGTCAACCGGTTGGGCACGACGGACAAGCACCGACTCGAGACGGAGGCGGGAGAGTACGCGAAGGAGAGAGCCGAACTCCTGGACCGGATCCGAAAGGGCCGGAAGGATCTGATCCGCGCCCGTGGAACGGAATACGATGATCTTGTACTCGACGGCCAACGGACCTCGCCGGCGGATGCGGCCCGTGAGGTCGCGACGGGTGTGGGGACACACGATTGGATACCGTCTCCGGTGGCTGAGTTCCAGCCTCTTCCCCTCTCTGTGGACGAGATCGGTGAGCTCTACGAGACGAACATCGAGATCCCGTCGGAGTACGAGCCCGAACTTCGCGATGATCTCCCGGAACTCGACGCTCTCCCGACACCCGCGGATTTCGGTCGGCTCCTCGACACACTCGAGGATTCATCGAAGTCGGCAGCGCACGATCGCGCCGAGCTGTGGCAAGGACCACCGAGTGCCGGGAACGCAGGCCGCCTGACGGCGCTCGCCGAGTCCATCGAGAAGGTCATCGGGAAGCTCACCGATGACGTCGAATGGACATTGGCCGTCGTCGCGGCTGGGATGCGTGGCGAGACGGAGACAAAGCCTTGGGAGGATCTACGTGACACCATCGACGCGGTCCTTCGCAGGGCACGCTCGGTCCAGCCAAAGCTCTTCGAGTACGGCCCCGAACTCTCTGATGAGATCGCCATCGAGGAACAGGTCGACACCCTTGGCGAGATCTCCAGCTACCTGGAAGACAAGGGCAAGCTTAGCAAACTCACCCTCCTTACGCGTCCTCGTTGGAAGAGGCTCCTGCAGGAGTGCCGTGTCGATGATCGCGAGCCGCGGACGAAGGAGCACATCGACGCACTCCTCGGTTTGGCGCTCCTCCAGCGCGATCGCGCCGCCCTCCGCCGGCGGTGGGATCGTCAGATGGCGTCGCTGGGCGCTCCGTCGGCTGACACATTGGGCAACGAACCCGAGAGGATCGCTGAGCAGTACGCCGGGAGGATCGTCGAGCTCCTCCACTGGGAGAGGGAGGCGTGGCGCCCAATCGAACAGGAATTGGACGAGGTCGGGTTACGTTGGAACGACCTCATTCGGGAGCAGCCGCCGAGGGTGGAGGCGTACGGAGATCTCCTCCGCATCCGGGAGGCATGCCGATCCGTCGTACCTCTCCTCCACGCTCGTGCGGCGGCATGCCGCTCCCTGGAGATCGAGGGGCGTATCCTCGAGTTCGCCAACCGACTCGCCCCGTATGGCGAGGTCCCTGTAGTCGATCGGCTCCGTAGGGCCATCCACACCCGGGATCCAGAGAGCTACGAGACAGCGTACCGCCATCTTACGGAGCTCTGGCGCCACAAGACGGCTTGGGAGAGGCGTCGGCTCCTCCTCTCACGCCTCCGTGCGGCCGCACCGGAGTGGGCCCGTAGGATCGAGGAGCGAACGGCCCCACACAATCACAGTCAGCCACCGGGCGATCCGGTCGCGGCCTGGCGCTGGCGCCAGTTCAATGACGAACTCAACCGCAGAGCGGAAGCCGATCCGGACAAGATCACTGCAGAACTAGAGCGGCTACAGAAGGCGCTCCACGAGGTCACGGCCAAGCTGATCGAGTCGCGCACCTGGGCGAGGCAACATGCGCGTACCGGGCTGGCCGAGCGGCAAGCGCTGATGGGCTATCGCGATGCAGTCAAACGGATCGGCCGCGGTACGGGGAGGCGCGCCGCCATCTTCCGCGCGGAGGCCCAACGCCTGATGAACGAGTGCCGGACCGCGGTCCCCGTCTGGATCATGCCGCTCAGTCGAGCCGTCGAGACATTCGATCCACGGACAACCCGCTTCGATGTGGTGATTATCGACGAGGCATCGCAGTGCGACGTCATGGGCCTCCTCGCCTTCTTCATCGCGGACAAGGTCCTCGTCGTCGGTGACGATGAACAGGTGAGCCCGTCGGCGGTCGGTCAGAAGGTGGATGTGATCCACCAACTCATCGAGCAACACCTCGACGGGATCCCCAATCGGAAGCTGTACGACGGCCAGATGTCCGTCTACGATCTCGCCCAGTCGTCCTTTACTCGCAACTTGCGACTGGTGGAGCACTTCCGCTGCGTACCGGACATCATCGAGTTCAGCAACCAGCTGTCTTATCAGGGCGAGATCAAACCGCTCCGAGACGCGAGCAGCGTCGAATTGACGCCGCACGTCATCGAGCACGTCGTCGCCTCGGGGTACGAGGAACGCAAGAAGAATCGTCCGGAGGCGTACGAGATCGCATCGCTCCTGGCGGCCGCGATCGAACAACCGGAGTATGCCGGAAAGACATTTGGGGTCATCTCCCTCCTTGGGGATGACCAGGCCCTCTTGATAGAGAAGATCATCCACGAGCGTCTGTCACCTCAGGTGGTCGAAGACCGCGAGATCCTCTGCGGCAATGCTGCGCAATTCCAGGGGGACGAACGGGATGTCATCTTCCTCTCTATGGTGAAGTCCCGACCCCTGAACGGTGGGCCACTCTCGATGCTCTCCGAGGGTTATTTGAGCAGCAACAAGAAGCGGTTCAACGTTGCCGCGAGCCGCGCGCGGGACCAGATGTGGGTGGTCCACTCGCTGAACCCGTCGACCGATCTCCAACCTGGCGATCTCCGGCTCCGCCTCATCCAGCACGCGCAGAATCCGAACGGAGTCATCGAAGCGACGCGCCGCGCACAAGCTCGGGCTGAGTCAGAGTTCGAGCGGCGGGTCATCGAGCACCTCATCCGGGAGGGCTACCGTGTCACGCCTCAGTGGTGGGTCGGGTACTACCGCATCGACCTCGTCGTTGAAGGTCCGGATGGCGCCAAGGTCGCCATCGAATGCGATGGGGACCGTTACCACCCGAGAGAGAAGCTTGTTGAAGACCTAGCGAGACAAGCGGTCCTCGAGCGGCTGGGGTGGCGCTTCATCCGAATCCGGGGGAGCGAATTCTTCCGTGACCCGGAATCGACGATGCAACGCGTATATACTCGCCTGGCTTCACTCGGCATCGAACCGGCGGGTCAGACGGTGACTGAACCTCCTACCTCCACCGACCTCATCGAGCGGGTGCGGCGCCGGGCCGCTGAGATCCGACGGGAGTGGGGCGTCGAAAGTGGATTCGAGCCGAATGAGGAGGCCGAGAGCGATTCGGAGGCCCCGGTCGGACCATCGAGCCTCGGCGCCTCGGACGCCGTAGCGCCCCCTACGGGGCAGATTACACTCGAACTCGAAGAAGACGACGACGCCGGAGCCCCGGGACCGGTAACGTCGCAGTGTCCAGTCTGTTTGCAATCGGACAAGAAGTTCCTCCTCTTCCGGGGCAAGGACATCTGTGAAGAGTGCGTGGATCTGCTCCTCCGGGATGACCCGACCGTGCCCGCGACCACGCGGGACTGGAACTGAAATCGGCGTGGAGCGGTGCTGACGACGCCTTCGACCGTCGCATGGCACGGACTCCACCTCAACGAACCCAATGACCTGGATTACGATCAACCATGGCCCTGACCAACCGTGAACGCGTCGGCCGCGCCCTCGACCTCCTCCGGGACGGTCTGGCGCCCTTCGTCGAGCGTGAGTTCACAAACGTCTACAAGGACCGCGCGGCCGAGGAGGCCAGGCGCTTCGTCCAGGACGACCGGCTGAACCTCGACCGGCCCTTCGCCGATTGGGACGTCGCGCCCCTCCTGAGATTGATGTGGGAGGCGTGGAACGATGTCTTTCGCCGCACTCTCGGCCACACCGAGCGCTCGCTCGTCAGCGAACTACGCGACATCCGCAACCGGTGGGCGCATCAGAACGCCTTCTCGACCGACGATGCGTACCGTACCCTCGACTCGGTGACCCGCCTCCTCACGGCGGTCTCCGCGCCGCAGGTCGAGGATCTCGAGAAGTCGAAGATGGAGCTCCTCCGGGTGCGCTTCGAGGAGCAGGCGAGGAACGAACGGCGCCGGCAGTCGGGCGGCACCGTCGAGAGCCAGGCCATCGGGTCGCTCAAGCCGTGGCGCGAGGTCGTGCAGCCGCATCGGGACGTGGCGAGCGGCCGGTACCAGCAGGCCGAGTTCGCCGCGGACCTCTGGCAGGTGCACCTGGGCCAGGGCTCGGCGGAGTACCGTGACCCGGCGGAGTTCTACCGTCGCACCTTCCTGACCGAGAGTCTTAGGCAGCTCCTCGTCGGCGCGGTCAGGAGATTGACGGGGACGGGCGGCGACCCGGTCGTCCAGCTCCAGACCAACTTCGGCGGCGGGAAGACGCACTCGATGCTCGCCCTCTACCACCTCTTCTCCGGCGTCCCACCCACCGAACTCCTCGGGATCGACGGCGTGCTCCAGGAGGCGGGGGCGACGGAGCTTCCCTCGGTGCGGCGTGTCGTCCTCGTCGGGAACAAGATCTCGCCCGGCAACCCCGTCACCAAACCCGATGGGACCGTGGTCCGGACCCTCTGGGGCGAATTGGCCTGGCAACTCGGCGGGGCGGAGGCGTACGAGCGGATCCGCGCGGATGACGAGCGGGCGACGAACCCCGGGGATGCGCTCCGCGAACTCTTCGACCAGTATGGCCCCTGCGTCATTCTAATCGACGAGTGGGTCGCCTACGCCCGGCAGCTCCACGACGAGAGCGACCTTCCGGGGGGGAGCTTCGAGACGCAGTTCAGCTTCGCTCAGGCGCTGACCGAGTCGGCCAAACTCTCGAAGCACTGCCTCCTCGTCATTAGCCTACCCGCCTCCGATGCCGCCTCCGGCCCGTCGCAGGCGCCGGTCGACGATGTCGAGGTCGGTGGTCAGCGGGGTCGCGAGGCACTCAAGCGGCTCCAGAACGTGATCGGGCGCGTCGAATCGTCGTGGCGCCCGGCCACCGCCGAGGAGGGCTTCGAGATCGTCCGGCGCCGGCTCTTCGAGCCGATGGTCGACTCCAAGCAGTTCGTCGCCCGCGACAACGTCGCCCGCGCCTTCTACGACCTCTACCGGACACAGAGCCAGGAATTCCCGCCCGAGTGCCGCGAGGCGGACTACGAGAAGCGGCTCAGGGCGGCCTACCCGATCCACCCCGAGGTCTTCGACCGGCTCTACAACGACTGGGGCACGCTCGTCAACTTCCAGCGCACCCGCGGCGTGCTGCGGCTCATGGCCGCCGACATCCATTCCCTCTGGGAGAAGGGCGACCGCAACCCGCTGATCCTCCCCTCGACGCTCCCGATCGACGATGAGCGCGTCCGCTTCGAGCTGACACGCTACCTCTCGGACAACTGGACGCCGATCATCGAACAGGACGTCGACGGCCCGAGTTCGCTCCCGCTCCGGCTGGACAACGAGGTCCCGAACCTCGGCAAGCTCTCGGCGGCCCGGCGAGTCGCACGGACCGTTTACCTCGGCTCAGCGCCGACGACCGGCGCGGCGAACCGTGGGCTCGAGGACCGGCGGATCAAGCTCGGCTGCGTCATGCCCGGCGAGTCGCCCGCCGTCTTCGGCGATGCGCTCCGCCGCCTCGCCGCTGCCGCGACCTACCTCTACCACGACGGCGCACGCTATTGGTACTCGACCCAGCCGACCGTCACCAAGATGGCCGAGGACCGGGCCGAGCAGCTCCGACGCGACCCGGACGCGATCGCGCGCGAGATTGAGCGCCGCCTCAGACAGGACCTCCAGAAACAGGGTGACTTCCTCCGCGTGCACCCCCTCCCCACCTCGGGGCAGGACGTAGCCGACGACCTCGAGGCGCGCCTCGTCGTTCTCGGACCAGATCACCCGCACAGCCGCGATCGCGAGACACCGGCACTCGCCGCGGCGAAGGCTATCCTCGAGTCACGGGGCACACAGCCACGCCGATTCCGAAACACCCTCGTCTTCCTCGCCGCCGATCAGACTCGCTATCAGGATCTCGACGAGGCCGTGCGCAGGTACCTGGCCTGGAGATCGATCCTCGACGAGAAGGAGCCGCTCGATCTATCGCCACACCAGGTCCGGCAAGCCGAGACCCAACTCCAGGCGGCCGATGGCGCCGTGACCGCGCGGATCCCGGAGACTTACCTCTGGCTCCTAGTCCCCGTCCAACCCACGCCGCGCGACCCGATCGAGTGGCAGTCGATCCGCCTCACCGGCCAGGACGCCCTCGCCGTCCGCGCGAGCAAGAAGCTCCGCCAGGAAGAACTCATGGTCACGCAGCTCGGTCCCGCTCGCCTGAAGATGGAGCTGGATCGCGTACTCTGGCGCGAAGGCGACCACGTAGCGATACGCCAACTCGTCGAGGACTTCGCGAGCTACCTCTACCTCCCACGGCTCCGATCCCCCGAGGTCCTCGCCGAGGCCATGAGGAACGGATTCGCACTCCTGACCTGGGAACAGGACTCCTTCGCTTACGCCGAGAGCTACGACGACGAGGCGAAACGATACCGCGGGCTTCGCGCCGGACAGCACATCGCCATCACTCCTGAGGACTCCGGTCTCCTGGTCAGGCCCGCCATAGCGAAGGCGCAGATGGCGGCGGAGGTGCCCGTCCCTGCGGGGCACGGCGGGAATGGTGCGACCGGGTCTGTGGCTTCAGCTGGTGTGACGTCAACCTCCGCCGGTGAGACCGTAGGGGTATCACCGCAACCCGGCCTCTTCCCGGAGTCGCAGGCAACCGAGAGCCAGCCGAAGCGCTTCCACGGCACCGTCCAACTCGACCCGACCCGCGTCGGCCGTGACGCGAGCCGCATAGCTGAAGAGGTCATCTCACACCTCACCGCGCTGCTCGGCGCCAGGGTTACCGTCACCCTCGAAATAGAGGCGGAGGTACCAAACGGCGTGCCGGCCAACGTCGTTCGGATCGTGACGGAAAATAGCCGGACGTTGAAGTTCGAGAATCAGGGGTTCGAGGAGGAGTGACCTTGCTAGCTGGGCACCGCTCCTTGGTTGAGTCTGCCGAAGGAGCGGTGCCTCCATCTATACCGTTTCACAGAAGTGCACGACTTGGTCGAATGACGGTCGTTCTGTGATCCACCTCAATGAGCCATGCCGATGGTCAACGAGAGAGACCCCGAAGTCCGACAACTCTTGCGACACCTTCGCGCGATCGGTAATGCGGCTTGGGCCCGCGACTATCTGACTGCCGCACGACTCCTCATCGAGTCCCTTGAACTCGATTCCAGCGATCTGCGGCTGAACACATCGATCCCGAAGAGCACTTCTAGGTGGATCCTCCCCATCACCATCAATAGCCGCTATGTCCTCACCACCGACCGAGTGGACCAACAGCTGCTGACGACGGTAATATGGGGACCACTGTATGACAGAATACCACGGATTCAACGTCTTGCTGTTCCCGTTTGGCGTTTCAGCCCTCACCGTGGCGAAGATGTTCTCGAAACCCCTTGGCTCGTCGGTGTTGAAGACCCTGCTGTACTGTTGAACGATGAAGAGCTGCGAGAGGGCTGGCTCGAAGCTGCCCGGCGAGAACTTGAACGGATCTCGGCATCGCCATACCGGAAACATCACTCCCACATCGCGTACCGGATCATAGTAGACAGCAAGCTCCAAGAAACATTACTTGAAGCCGTTTTCGGATGAAGCATCCATCAAGTAGTGATTAACGGCTTTTGGGCATTGACCAGCTTGGGCAAGTGGGATCGCACCGCTTCGTCGATAATGTCTTGTAAATGTTGCACGGCACTGCCGGCATCCCATTCAGAGCAATAGAAATTCTCCTCCTTCTCGAAAGAGTACCGCCACCGATGGCGCCACACCCCCGCGCCCTGTATTCTATCACCCCAGACATTCGCATAGCCGAGGAATCCGACGCTGGAGAAAACGCTCGATGTCCTCTTCCCCCCTCTACCTCTTCAAAGCCGCCCGGCGGCCCCTGCACCTGAAAGAGAACCTCAACATCCTCGCCGCCGAACGCGGCTCGATCGTCGAGGTCGCCTACAACCAGATGTGGGTCGCGCCGGAGTTCTTCACCAAGGACTCGATCCCGCCGGGTACCCGCGTCTTCTTCGTCTACGCCGACCGTCCATACACCCTCTTCGTCCCCGTCCGCCAAGGCGAGGTCGTTGCGGCGGCGTGGGAAGAGCCGCTACTCCGGCTCCGCATCCTCCTCCACTCCTGGGTCGGCCTCGAAGACCACGACCTGGCCACCTTCACCGAGCTCGTCAAAGAGACGAACCCGGGGCGCGCGCCGGGCTCGAGATCGGCCAAGTTCGTACTCCCGAAACTCGACGACGTCCCCCTCGCCTCCTACTTCGACCACCGCGAGGACGAAGGGTGGCGCCGCACAATCGACAACATCCTCGCGCTGTCCCAGACCAGCGGCGACAACCCATACCGCGCTAGCGTCTTCTTCCGCCCACTCGGTGTACGCGCTAACGGCGAGCTCCACCAGGCTCGGCGCCTCCCGGTCGATGCCGGCTCCAACGCCTCGCTCGCCCTCCGCTTCTACAACCCACACCTAGCCGAAGACGACGTCGCTCTGCACGAGCTACAGGTGCTCACCTCAGCCGACGCCGTCGCAGACGCCCCCGGACGCTTCCCGCTCGTCGGCGACGTCGAGATCCCCTTCGAGGTAGTCGGGGACGACCCCGAGCTCACCATCAGCATCGGGCCCACCCCGGCCGCGCACACCTCGATCACCGAGCGCTTCCTCACGCACGGCCACGAGTCGCGGGTCCAGATCGCGCCCGCCCCCGCCGGGGATGTCCAGCGCACCGAGTTGGTGGCCCTCTTCGACGTCGTCTGGCGCAACGCGCACTTCGACCCAGGCGACGATCTCGACGTACTCGACGCTTTTCAGCGCATCCTCCCCGGCGAGCAACGGATCGCCGAGCGCCGTGCCCTCCTCCTCGCCGAGCGCGGCCGCGACGACGAGGCGTGGCTGATCCTCCGCGAGCTCAACCCCGAGACGCTAGGCGACGCCGCCCGGCTCCTCCTCTTCCGGCTGACCCTCCTCCGCGAGACCGTCGGGAACGCGCTGCAGCGCGTCGCCTCGCTGGCGCTGACCGCCGAGGGACGCTTCGACGCCTTCCTCGACACGCTCGCCAGGCTGGATGGAGGCCTCGCCGGCAGGCTCCTCCCGAAGCTGATCGAGGATGCCCCGGCCGATCAGCTCCCCCAACTCATCGATCGCGTCGGACAGAATGTGGCATCCCCTGACGCCGCGGCAGAGATCGCGCTCGCCCTCTACTGCGCCAGCGGGGACGCGACCTGGGCGTATACCTACCTTCGCGACCGCGGCCGACAGCTGCGGTCCGAATCCGAGAAGATGACCGATGTCCTCCTGGAGCTCGCCACGGCCGGCGCCTCGCTGCGCAACGACGACGAGCTCTTCGAGGACGCCGCGCGCAGGATCACCAACCTGATCGCGCAGGACCGGATCGACGAGGCGCGGAGTTGGCTGACGAAGGCAGCCGACACCCTCTCCCGCGCCGAACAGGATCGGCTCTACCACCGTGTCGCCGACCGCTTCATCGACAAGAACCGATACGACGACGCGATCGCGATCCTCGTCGAGCGCGCGCACCGCGCCTGCGCCCACGGCGACCTCGTGGAAGCGACCGAGGCGATCCAACGCGCTCGCGGGATATGGGCCTGCGCGCCCGCCGGCCGGAACGGGGAGCCGGCGCCCGATTGGCTGGAAACGGAGATCCGGCGCGTCGAGCGCGCTTGGGAGGCCTGCGCCGACCTCGTCGAATGGAAGAAGAGCGACGAGCTGCGCACCCGTGAGCTGCTACGCGCCAGGTACCTGAACCAGCGCATCCTCATCGCCGGCGGGATCCGGAGGCAGGAGTGGCTCGAACGTATCCAGGAACTGACCGGCGCCAAGGTCGACTGGGCAAATGCCTACCGCGACGAGACCGACGACCTCAACGCCTTCGCCGAACGGATCCGCAACCGGCACTACAAAGCTGTCGTCCACTACTGGCAGAAGTCCGGTCACGAGCTGGGGGACCGGATCGGCCCCGCGTGCGAGGCAGCAGGAGTCCCATGGCTCCAGTCGAGCTCTGCCGGGCTACGGGGAATAATCGAGGCGCTTGCGTCGAGCAACTCGTGAGAGTAACTCGATCTGTCGAGGTTGCACACCGGACGACTTTTGGTGTCACCATACATCCAATCTGTTCGTCCTCTTGCCTCATATTACGGGCAGCCTTATGCTGGACGACAACAACGCGCCCCCCCGCCAACCGGGACGCCGCCACGTTGTCGGAGGTAGCCCTTAGAATTCTCCCGGCGCGAGACACGACGGACACCTTACCGATGTACGTGGCGTACAGAGTAACTATGGCGACGAGAAGATTAATATATTTCACGATCGCACCGCGTACGGCCATTGATCATCATGGCCGCTGCACGTTTGACACCCCATCCGCACACCGAGTTGTCAAATGACTGTGATTTCGATACCTGACTCGGCCAACATCTTAATCAACACATGGGGCGGCATTATCGGCCTCCTTTGGTGTGCATTCATTCTCGCAATATTCTTATATTTCCGAATAAAGTATCTTCCTCCGCTGCGCAGGGTATTTACGAACATGAGATCGGCACGCCTCCGGCTGGAGGACGATAGCACAGATCCTACTAAGTGCTTTCCCGAGACTCATGGCCATCTTTATCACCTTTGGAACGAATTCCTGAATCAGCGCAGAGGCACAACAGTCTTTGTTTTCGGCCAAGAGGTAAGCACGATTGACATAGAGGAAATATTCACCGAAGAACGAGTTCTCGAGGGTTACAACCGGAACTTGGCGGTAACCGTAGCTGGCGTACTCACTGGTCTCGGCATTCTGGGGACGTTTCTGGGGTTGATAATTGGGATGGCGGGGCTCGGTACCGAGATCGTCGAAATGGTCGAGAACATCGGGCAGTTACTATCCGGTATGTGGGCTGCCTTTCTCACCTCTGTCGTCGGAATCGCTTGTTCGCTCTGGTGGCTCGTATCCGATCGGAGCCTCCTGCACAACATGCAACGTGAAACCGCTCGGTTCTTCACGACCGTGCGCCAACATTTTCCCGTGGAGAGTACCGATCGTCTTCTCCACCGTCTCCTCACAGTCGAGCAAGAGGAAAAAGACGCAATCAAGGACTCGAAGCAGCTACTCGAGGAACAGAACTCCATTCTCCAGTCGATGTCGTTCGATCTGGCCGCACAGTTCGCCAATGCCCTCGATCAGCGGTTGACGGAACGCCTGACCCCCGCTTTCGAATCCATGACCGCGACCTTGCAGTCCTTGGCTGTTCAGTTCGGCGAACGGCACGCAGACGCGATGCAGTACATGGTGGACTCTTTCCAGAAGAAGCTGTCGGAAAATTTGGAAAACCAATTCAACGAGTTGGCCAACGCGATCGCACACGCTGCGGAGTGGCAGGGAAAGGTTCATCGCGAGCTCGAGACCTTGGTCGACAGGGTCCAAGAGGCATGCGATCGCCAACTCGAAGTCATCGACCACACTCGCGAGGCCAGCAACTTGTTCGTGGATAGCATCGACGAACTTGGAGCTGCCCACGACAAGATCGCACGAACGAGTTCCGGCCTCAACGAAGTAAGCGAACGCGTACGGTCCTCCGTCGTTTCTCTGCTCGAGCAACTCGACGAGCGGACCAGAGCATTGTTGGAAAGTATGTCGTCTGCGCTGGAGCATGGAGCGGCACGGATCTCATCATTGACAGCCGACCTCGATTCGACGATACGGTCGCTCCGCGACCAGCAAGAGATATATCGCGAAGCTAACGAGGAGATACGTACAGCTCTAGCCACTCAGATCGACGCGATCGACGAACAGGTGCGCTCACTCGTCGAATTCTGGTCGAGCTTCGAAGCTGGCCTGGAAGAATTGGGTAACGAGCTCAAGGACAGCGTCTCCACCTTCAGTAGCATCACTACCGATAGACTTCGTCAGATATTCGCGAGCTTCGACGCAGAAATGGCCAAGGTCGTCGATCACCTCGCCGGCACCCTGGCCGAGATAAGGGATGTGACAGACGAGCTGCCATCCAGCATTCACGAGTTCCAGCAAGTGATCACCAGCGCCGTCACGCCTATTTCGGATGCATCGAGGTCCATTGGCGAACTCACCACGTCCCTCAAAGCATTGAACGTTACATCCTCTACGTCGCGCGCTTCGCACCCAACCACACCACAAGACCAAGCGGCAAGAGTGGTTTCCACTCAGCAGAGCGAATCCGCAAAGGAGGCCCATGTGGCTGTGACGCACAACACATGACGACGTCGGCCGTCCAACGACCAAGCGGTTGCAGCAGCCGACTACCGTCGAATCCGTAGTCCACCCCGGGAGAGCAACGCCGATGCGATCCATGAAACGCTCGCGGCGCGGATGGCAGCTCGACGCACCTGAACAGGAATATTGGATGAGCTATAGCGATCTCATGGCCGGGCTCATCATGGTGTTCGCGCTGATGCTCTTTTCCGCGCTCTATTTCTACGGCAAGCGCTTGAATGAAGTGAGCAGCGTAGTAGCAGTCCGTGACGACCTGGTCGAAACACTCACCGAGATCATTGGCAAGGTGGATTCGACGATCACCATCGACCCGGCTACAGGCAACGTGCGCTTCGTCGGTGAAGTCCTGTTCGACGAAGGAAGCGCGGAATTGCGCCCGGAGGGAGAGGAAACTCTACGGCTGTTCACAACGCAGATATTGCTGCCCATGCTCCGGGAGCCGAAATATACGCAGCACATCGAGACCATCGTGGTCGAGGGGCACACCAACGACAACGGTACGTACTTGTACAATTTGGGTCTCTCTCAAGAACGCGCCTACGCCGTAATGCATTTCATCCTGTCATCTGCGTCGGAGACAACAGACCAACAACCGAATACCGACGACCTTCATTTGTTACAGCGCTTTCTAACCGCCAACGGCCGATCGTACAGCACACCGATATGCATATACCCAACAGCGGCTCGATCATATAACGAATGCGAATCGATCGACAAGGAACGATCCCGGCGTATCGAAATTCGATTCAGACTGAAGACGGACGAAGCCCTACGGCAAGTCAGAAGGATAGTGCAGGGCGACGGAACATCATGACGGTATTGGCAGGAATCCAACCTACCCAACTCCGGGCCGCGAGGATTCGCGCCGTAGCGAATCACCCCAATACCGCCGAGAGCTGGGCCGATCCTACGGATGCGGTGTTGGCGGAGCTGCGACAGCGTGTCGAAGCCGCGAGTGGATCACCGAACCTCGTCATGGCACTCGCCAAGTCGCTCTCGCCCAGGGAACTCCGCTGGTTGGTAACCGGGCTGTTACAATGGCCCGAATTGCGTACCGTGATATGCGCGATCATACGTGCAAGTCAGCGGCAATCCTTGTGTGGAGTCCTATGGAGTGCATGGCAAAGGAACCCTCTTATCGTAGAATTGACCCAACTGCTCCTGGAACGCGCCGGTAGATTCGGCTGGGACAAGTTGGTCGCCCCCCATTATACCAACGTGGTGAGGAAGTGGGTAGAATCGGGATCCCCGGGTCGATCCATTCAGCAGTGGCTCGACAACAGAGGCCTCTCGTACTCCGACATTTCTAACATCGTCGACTTCCCACTGCGCAAGGACACGCCGCTGCTGACGCTGGTACGGAACGCCGTCCTCATGTACGGGTCCGCGGCTCAATTGACGACCGAAGGCAATTTACGCTTACGTAGCTGGCTCCCAGAACTCCACCCCGACGAACGCTTCCTCTTCTGCCAGAACTACCTGCTTCGCATCTCGTATGATGATTGGGACGCGTATATTCTCAAAGAAATAGAATCGTCTTATGGCCTTCCGCGTAGACCCAGGATCGAACGCTTCTGGCAGCCACTACCCGAAGTTGTCAAGCTCGCTTTCCAGCGCTTCTTCATCAGGCGAAAACTTCGGACGGCCCTGGCGGACAACGAGCGCTACGAGTACTGGATGCGGTGGGCCGACGAGATGGTTGACATCACTCTCGGACACGCCGGCAGGACGCCATACGGATTCTTCGATTTCGGAACTTTCGGAGTCATCGAGTTCTTCGAATACGGCAATGCCGGATTCTTCTATCCATCGGAGTCTTTCAAGACCTTTACCAGTCGAGGAGCCTCGCATCCGAGCCAACTGAAACAGTGGATGTGGTTGAATGGTGGTTGGAACCGCATTACTCGCAATGGAGCTTGGCAGCTTCGCGCTGATAGAATGGTGAAACGCTGGATTGCTGCTTATCGACGGTGATGCAATGCAGATCGATCTAGATTTCTCTGCGGACGGTATTCTGTTTCGGCCGTTGATCGATGCCCCGAACGCCGAAGTGATACCGTCATCCGACGCTGCTAGGATCGACGACCACACCTTCACAACTCTCTTCCCTCTTCCATCCGATGGGTCGTTTTCCGACTCCATGCTCATCCGTACCCTAGAAGATCTCTGGTTGCAGGACAAGCTCATCGAAACGGCGGAGGGATATCTTCTGCCGATCCGAGAATTCTACGGACTCGATCCGATCGAACTACATGCATTGGGTCTCCCGGATAGACCCGCGGACGTCACGATCGAATTGAGAACGTACGGAGCGGCCAGAACACCCGACTTCCAGATCAAAGCGATCACGCGACACCCTCAGCACGGATTGTTGCTCGACGACGTTCGGCACGGCCCTTTCTTCGTGCTCCAAACTGCGGTCATTTACGTATCAGACGAAGCCGCGAACTTGTTTCGCATTCTGGACCGCGGGGTAGGCCCTGGTATCGACGACCGGCTCCTCTACATCGGGGAGGTGAAAGAGGCGGCCGCGCTCTGCGGCGCGCAACTCGACCAGTTCCTGCAGAGGGAAGAAGTAATTCACGCCAAAGGCATCGGCGTCGAGGTAGTCGTCGAGAGTGATTCGTTGACCTTGCACCCTGTAATCGAAGGTATCGACTTCGACGAACCACCGTCCTTCAGGGCAGACGAGAAAACCAAGCCAGTCTACTTCCGGGCAAACCGAGACAAACGGACCCGAATCGTCCTAGATCGGGAAAGTCGAGCTTTAGCTGACGAAATCCGTCGCCGTGGTCGCCTCACCGGTGTGGACATCCCAAGATTCTTTTCCAATCCGGAGGCATATCTTCCTGAAGGAATCGACTTGAGCCGATTCAGCCTCCGCGTTAGAGGTCTGGTCCCGCGGCGATACAATTCACAACCGTATGTCCGTCTACTGAGTAGGAGTCGCGACTGGTTCAACGTATCGACCGAAGTCGAACTCAACGATTTGTCTACCGCCACCGATCAAGAGATAGTTGTCGTCGAGACTGCGAACTCACCCGATCGAGACGAAGCGCCGCCATCGATCACGCCTGAAGCATACGCTGAGCTATGTCGCCGTGTGGTGGCAACCGGCGAGACGTGGGTCGAGCACGGAGGAAGTTGGATAGAGATCGATCATTCGACCGCGGAACGTTTTCTCGCCACTTGGAACGTCATCGAGGTCGACGCCTCGGGCGAACATAGAATCGCGTCGGCGAACGAAAGGCTAGTTCTCGATGTGATCTCGAACCTCGACGATCTCGAGTATCAAGAGCTGATACAGCTGGGATACGGCCTCCCGACCGATCTTCCCGATTATCCACCGCCGTCCGCCTTACGAGCGGAACTCATGCCTCACCAACATGTTGGCTACCGTTGGCTCCGCTACCTCCACGACAATCGACTAGGCGGCCTGCTCGCGGACGATATGGGGCTCGGGAAGACAGTTCAAGTGATTGCGCTACTAGCGTACCTCAAGGAAATAGATCGATTGCGTCCGGCGCTGCTGGTCGTCCCCAATGCGCTGATGGACAATTGGCACAGGGAAATCCGAAAGTTCTACCCGGAGATCAAGCATATCTATCACCACCAAGGCTTTGGTCGATCGCGAAACCCTGACCACATCGCAAGTGCTGAAGTAGTGCTGACGACTTATCAAACACTCAGACGAGATCAACTCATCCTTGGCCAGATCGACTGGCAGGTGGTCGTCTGTGACGAGGCACAATACGTCAAGAACCCTACGACTCAATCGACATCGGCCGTAAAGGGGATGAAGGCATCGATACGTATTGCATTGACTGGAACTCCGGTGGAGAATGGGCTGAGCGAGCTATGGTGTATAGTAGACTTCGCACAACCCGGAAAGCTCGGCAGCCAGAGAGAATTTCGTGAAACTTTCGAGCGCCCGATCCTGGTTGCAGGTGAAGCGTCGACGCTTCGCCTCGAACTCGCTGCGGAACTACAGCGGCGCCTCGTTCCCAACTATTTGCGTAGGACGAAAGAAGACGTATTGGACGAGCTTCCGCCGCGCCTCCCGGACCGTACCATTAGAGTACCATTTGGCGAGCGTCAGTTACAGCTGTATGCCTCTGTCGTCGAACAGGTCCGAGATCGATGCCTGATTCCTCTGCAGGCACTGCAATATCTGATCGAGATATCGTCCCACCCGGAGCTCTACCAGCGAACTGGCGCATCTCTCCGCGATCTTGTCGCCGAGTGCCCCAAACTGGCGACGACATTGCAGTTACTCGAAGAGATCGCCGCCAAGGGAGAGAAAGCGATCATCTTCACTCGGTACAAGGCGATGCAGCGCATCCTACAGGACATAATACTTCATGAATTCGGCATCCATACACCGGTCATCAACGGCGAAATACAAAGCGCTCGGCGCCTCGATCTGGTCGATCGTTTGAACAAGGCTGAGGGATTCCATGCTTTGATCCTATCTCCCGACGCTGCTGGAGTGGGGCTCAATATCACTGGCGCCAATCACGTGATCCATTACACGCGATTGTGGAATCCGGCCAAGGAGAACCAAGCGACCGACCGTGTTTACAGGATCGGCCAGCGTAAACCCGTGCAAGTCTATTACCCAGTCGTTACAGGCACCGGGTTCGTGTCGGTTGAAGAACGCCTCGATGAACTACTCAGGGAGAAGCAGGCACTCGCCCGTGACGTGGTCTGGCCCAGAGAAGCACTCTCCGTCGAACGCGAACTCTTGGATTTCGTCTCCGAAGGAATGTCCGCCCGATGAGCTTCAAGGAGAGGATGACGGAGCTGAGGACTCCCGAGGAGTTGCACTCCGTGATGCGGGAGCTCGTGGAACATGGCAGTCCTAATTGGACTCTCGAAACTGCTCGCAAGTACGTGCCATTGACGTTGTGGGATGAATTGGACGAATACTTCGATAGCGATGGCCGCTTGCGTGTCCGAATGGACGACGAGTCAGGCGCAGCGACCGTAACGAGACATTTCGATGTGAACGAGATCGAAGCCGAAACACGGGACTCGGAGCTGGATACATTCATTCCCTATATTACAGAGAATCTGCCCCAAACGCGAAATGCGATCAGTCAACTGGTCAGGCGTCTTCACGAGAGACTGGCAGAGATCGCGTCACGCGCCGCCACAGTCAGCCCGAAGATCGGCTCTCCAACATCGGCATACGAGGAGGCACGCCATGCGCAGCATGGGGAGATCGGCTCGCAGACTACTGTAGGCCCCTCCGACGTCGATATCGATAGCGATGCGGATTCCGACCAGCGATCCCATGTCGAAACGATATTTTCTCTTCAACCGGCAGACGACCCCACCGAGGTCGTCTGCCCGATATGCAATGGCAATTTCGAATCACTGAACGCGAGTTTCCGCGGGATGGCCATGTGCTCGGGATGTGCCCAAGCGCTCAAACGCGCCTTTCCAATCTAGGGAGTCGAGTACGACGACTGTCGACCATGGAGAAATAAGCATTGCTGCCCCGCGATATCACCCCTCAAAACCCCACCCTCACCTCCCCCGTGATCGTCCGATACGCCGGGTACGGGAAGACGTCGCGGCGGTCGAAGACGGTCCCGACCTCCGGGTCGAACCCGGAGTAGCCGGTCAGGGTGTAGAGGTTCCGCCCCACCAACCCCACCGAGAGGTTGCTCACCCCGAGGCGGCCGAGGGCGCGTAGCCGGCTCGGATCGACGTCGTACCGGACCGAGAGCTCGCTCAGTTTGGCGTAGGAACCGTCCTCGATGAAGTAGTCGACGAAGTCCCCCGAGTTGTAGAGCGCGTTGTAGTAGTCGATCGGCTTCTTCAGCCCTTCTGGCTTCCCGACCTGGTCGACGTCGCCGTGCCGATAGTGCGTGTACATCCGAGCCTTCGTGGTGTTGTAGATATCGCCCCCGAGCTGGCCGTTGACGTGCGCGTAGAAGGTGAAACGCTTCCAACGGACGGTGTTGCTCCAGCCGAAGTTGAGGTCGGGGTTGCCGTCACCGGTCTTGACGCGGACGGCGTTACCGCTCTCGTCGGTCTGCTGGAACGGGAGCCCCCACTGGTAGGTGTAGCCATCGATCACCGCCGACGTCCCCCAAAGCCCCTTCGCCACACCATCCCTGTAGCTGTTCCCCTCGCCGACCCAGACCAGGAGGCCGTCGTCGTTGACCTGGAACTGGTCGAGGACAGCCGGCGCGTGCCGATACGTGAGCTCCTCGGGCTTCCGATGGAACCGCGTCGTCCAGAACTCACCCATGACCATGCCTTCGCAGTACCTGACCATGCCCTCGCGGTAGCACGGACGGTCGAAACGGTCGACGCGGTGCCTGCTGTGGTCGAGAACGACGCCGGTCCACCACCCGAAGTCGCGCCGGTCTACGAGCCGCGCCTCGATCGTCGCTTCATAGGTGCGACCGGAGATCGTGCCGCCGTTGCGCCACGTCGTGTTGAAGTCGAACGGAACCTGTATCGAGACGGGGATATGCAGATCCTCGGTCCGCGAGGCGGCGTAGCTCAGGTCCACCGAGATCCGGTCGTCGAAGATGGCGCGGACCGTGAACTCGTTCTCCGTCGTCTTCTCGGGACGCAGGGGGTTCGTCGCCTGCAGGTCCGTCGGGTAACTCCCCGCGGTGCCGCGCGCGAAGCGGAGCTGGAACTCGCTCACCCCGGGGACGCGGAACCAGGGCTCCTCCGAGATCCTCCAATTCGCGGCGACACGATAGTACCTGGCGTGGTCAAGATCGTCCATGCCGGGCAACCTGACTCCCTCCCACCGAACCATCACGTCGGCGATGTACCGATCGGAGAGGTCGAGCACCGTCCCGACGATGTTCGAGCTGGCCCGGGACTGGACCGGCCACTCATCCGTGCTCCGCCGGTCGGCCGCCGTGCTCAGATCCCTCCGTTCCAGATCCAGGCCGACCTCGTCCTTCCGCGACCACCTCTCCCGCTCGATGGCCCCGCGATAGAAGGCGCGCGCGGTCAACGGGCCGAACGAATCTAGGTATGCGGCGGTGAACGACGCGGTGTAATACCTGTTCCTCGCGTTGAAGACCCGATAGCGCCCCCGGATCCCACCGTCGACGTCGGGGTCGTCACCGTCCACGCTCTCGGTGAGCGGTGTCCCCTTCGCGCGGTACTCCTCGATCCGGCGCTGAGAGCGGTCGTAACCGATGTCGGCGGTCAAAGACAGCTTGGTCGACGGGGTTAGACGCACCGCCGCGGTCCCCAGCGTCCGCTCGCGCTTCTCCCAGTCGTCGTTGACCACCTGCCAGTAGAGTGGGTTGCGCTGCGACGCGAACGGCGCGGCCGGCTGGATCCGGTAGGGCTCGCCGTTCAAACCGGGGGCGCCGAGGTCGACGTCGGGGTGGAAACGGAGGAGATCCTCGAACGGCTCACCGGTCACCAGGTCGCGATGCGCGTGCACGTGATAGCCGCCAAGGTGGACCGAGAGGAACCGCAACGGCCGGAAGTCGAGGTTGAGCCGTCCGCTGTTGCGCTCGAAGCCGTCGTTGCCCCGCAGGATACCCGCCGATGAATAGTTGTTGAAGGCGGCGCTGTAGTTCAGCAGCTCCGTGTTCTGCGCGATCGTGAAGGTGTTCCCCCGGAACTGGCCGTTGCCGAAGAACGCGTCGAAGTTGTCGTACAGCTTGTTGGGGCCCCAGGGGTTGTCCATGAAGCGGTCCGTCGCGATGACCCTCCCCTCGAACGGGTTCGCGAGCACGTTCCCCGCCCCATCGACGAGGTACCCTTCGTCATTAGTCTGGAAGTAATGCGACCTCGCCGTCGGCACCCGGCGGGCGAGCCCACTCACCCCGTACTCGCTCCGCACAGTGAGCCGCGGCCGGCCCGGCGCCACCCCGGTCCCACGCCCGGTCGAGATGGAGACGACGCCGTTGTTCGCCCGCGAGCCGTACAACGCCACCGCCGCGGCGCCCTTGATCACCTCGACCCGCTTGACGTCGAGCGATTCGATGTCGACGACGGTCCGGTCGACCCGCGGCGAGAGAGCCACGCCGTCGACTACGTAGAGCGGGGCGTTGGAGCCGTAGACACTCGTCGGGGTACGCAGCAGGATCGAGGCGTCGGCACCCGGCGAGTGCGCGCGGATCACCCGCACCCCCGCCACCTTCCCCTGGATCGCGCCGGCCACCGTGTTCTGACCGAGGATCGGCACCCCACCAGCGGTCACACGACCGACCGTGAACGGCACCCTCTCCCCCGAGAGAGGGGTGACGACACCGGTCGCGACAACACCGTCGAGCGAGAAGGCGACGCCGTGTAGCTCGATCTCGACCGTGGTGACCTCGCCGCCCGCGACCCGCACGTTCTCACGGTGCGCGGTGGCGGAGCCGGCGCCGGAGGCTATCAACCGATAGACCCCGGGCCTGACATCCTCTATCAGGAAGCGGCCATCCTCGCCCGTGAGCACGCCGTGACGAGTGCCTTCGAGAGAGACCTGCACCCCCGCGAGCGGCTCGCGGGTTTCGCCGTGGACCACCCGCCCGACCACCCGCCCGCGCCCACCCTGCGCCGCGGCGGGAGCGGGCCAGCAGAACGCGAAGAGCAAGACGCTCAGGACGAGCCCGAGGAGCCCACCTTTCGTATATCTAGTCATGCATAGATAGAGCGAATCGCCCCGGTGCTGCATCTCCACCTCCAACGAAGACATCGTCGGTGACGCACGTGGCCCGCGTTGACGCCGCTAGCAGAGATCACCCCCTGCGCTCAGCGATACTGAACGACGTCGTCTCCTCACCCCCCTCGGCGCCCGCCACCTTCTTCCCCTCCCCACCCCCGCGGATCACGAGCAGGGTGGCGAGCTGGGCGGTCAGCACGCTCATGTGCGTCGGCGCGGTCAGGTAGTTGACCGTCGCCTCGGTCGCGATGAGGAAGGCGGCGAAGAGCGCCAGACTTACTGTGAAGGCCTGGGCGGCCTCGGGGGTGAGCCCCTCACCCCCGCGCCGGCTCGCACCGAAGGCCCGCCAGAAGAGAACCGCCGCCAGCCACTCCCAGACGATCACCCCGCCGAAGAGTATTGCCGCCACCCAGACCGGCACCCCGTGCGCGCCGACGGTCTTGGCGACCAGCTCGAAGTTGTAGGAGACGAAGGTCCACCCCTCCGGCAGGAGACCGAACCGCTTCAGCGCATCGGCGAGGTTGGAAGAGGCGACGAGCGTCAGCCAGATTGCCCAGAAGAGGAGTAGCCCGGTCCGGATGCTCGAGGAGCGCAGCTTCGAGATCATGGCAACCTCACCGGTTGCGCCGCGCGGGTCGCGGCGATGTGGCAAGCCGAGTCGAGAGCGGCAATCAGACTCGCACGCGCGACCCGCGCTGTCAATCCCCGCACACGCGCCATGACCCAGGATGATGTATCCCGTCTACAACGGCGAGGTACGGCAACGCGAGGCGAGGAGCCCGGTCGCCGCGTCGAGGTCCAGATCGGCCACGAGCAGACCTTCCTGCCCGTAGGGCTGGTAGCAGAGCAGCGTGCCGTCGGGGTTCGCTATCGCCGACGTCGTACCCGCCCCTTCGTAGGCGTAGTTCACCGACGCGAAGTAGCAGGTGTTCTCGGCCGCGCGGCAGAGCATCGCCTTCTCGTGGAAGGTGTTGGCGGGGTCGGCGAAGGTCGTCGGGCGATAGCTCCCCGGCTCGGCGATGTGGGCGTGCGGGTGGAAGACGACCTGCGCGCCGCGGCGCACGGCCCACCGCACGGTCTCCGGGTAGCGCCACCCCTCGTGGCAGATCACCACGCCGAAGGTGAGCGGCCCGACCGTGAAGACGTGCCGCTCGGTGCCGCGCACGGGATAGATGGCCTCCTCCGACGGGTCGAGCTGCACCTTGTCCTGCCACCCGAGCACGTTCCCGTCCTGCCCGATGATGCAGGTCGTGATCTGCAACCCCTCGGGCCGCACCCGCTCCATCCCCAACACGACCGCGACGTTGGCCGACCTGGCGGCCTCGCCTACGGCCGAGACCGCCCACTCCAGCTCCGCCGGGTCGCTCGGCGGCCTCGTGTCGCCCGGCCAGCGGCAACCGGGGACGAAGCATTCGGGGAAGCAGACGACGAGGGCGCCGCGCCGGCCCGCCTCGGCGACGGCGTCCACCGCGAGCCCGACCGCCTCCCCGACGGTCATGGGCTGGCGGAGATTGGCTAGTGCTATCCTGACGGTGGCCATTCGATCGATGGTGTGAGTAGGAGGTCCCGACCGCGCCGGCCACTCACCCACCCCGCGCCGGTCGGAACACCCCCAGCGTCGTCAATCTGACCGCCCGCGCCCGCGCCTCCTCCACCGCCGCCCGCGCCTCGCCCGCGGTCAGGTCGGTCGTGAGCTCGATGAAGAAACGGTACGTCCACGGCTCGCCCCCCGGCCGGCACTCGAGCGCCGAAAGGTTGACGCCACGCTCCGCGAAGGGGGTCAGCAGCGCGACCAGCGCGCCCGGCCGGTTCTCCATCTCCGCGATCAGCATGCTCTTCCACGGCCCCGCATCCCGCGTGGCTCCAGTAGACGACGACGTCGCCGCCACCCCCGCGCCGCTCGCCGCCCCCTCGTCGTCTACACCCTCGCGGCGCACGAGGGCGAGGAACCGGGTCTGGTTGTCGCTGCGATCCTGGAGGTCACCGGCGATGATCTCCAACCCGTACCGCTCGGCCGCGCCACGGGGCGCGATCGCGGCGACCGTCGGATCGCCCCGCTCGGAGACCTCGCGCGCCGCGCCGGCGGTGTCGTGCACGGCGACCGCCTCGATCCCCGGGTGCTCGGCAAGGAAGCGGGTGCACTGCGCCAGCGCGACGGGGTGCGAGAGGACACGACGGATCCCCGCCAGCGTCGCGCCGGGGACACCGAGGAGGAAGTGACGGATCGGACGGATCACCTCGCCGATGATCTCGACCCCACCCGCCGCCAGTACATCGTACGAGCCGACTACGGCACCGGCAAGGGAGTTCTCGATCGGGAGGAGGGCATAGTCGACCGCCCCCGACCGCAACGCCTCGCCTACGTGCCTAAACTCCCGGCACGGGACGGGGATGGCCGCCGCGCCGAAGTACTCCCGCACCGCCTCCTCGCTGAACGCCCCCGGCTCCCCCTGGAAGGCGACGCGGGGCGCGCCGCGCCCCTCGGCAGCCGCCGATCCTTCCGACATCGCCGGCGCCGGCTCCGCCGAGGCCGTAGCCCCCCGCCAGCTCGACTCCACGCGCTCCTCCGCACCCATCGTATCAATCCGACCACTACTACCGCTCATCCCGTATCTCCTCCAGAAAACGAGAAAGCCCGCGGGATCATCCCACGGGCCGTTTCGGTGCTTCCGCTCTGTCGCGCTTCAGACGCACAGCCGTCCGCCACCTCCGCGGCCCATGCGGGTCGCGAAGCCGCTAAAGAAGAAGCAGGCGAACGAATGGATCTGGTACATTTTTCACATATAACATGGTGATCGGGGCGGGTCAAGGTCGCGGGAGAGGGCTCGCCTATTCATAGACGAACAGAAGTACTCGCTCGACGACCCGGCAGCACTGCCTGCCCCTGCATCAGGGCGAAACGCCCCCATGACTAGCACTCCAGGACGAGGAGGGCATCCCATCCGGTAAGGAACCCATGGGTCAGGACGACCGACAAATGACAACTCCCCCCCGAATCCCGCCCCCCGAATCCCCAACCAGCACCCCTGAC
>Ga0182742_1001710_pt1 | contig 26807 bp, 18 predicted proteins | sample eDN5th37CBELigMG_FD_128880 | JGI IMG/M metagenome (GOLD analysis project Ga0182742, IMG submission 128880) | Enriched Miracle-Growth compost microbial communities from Emeryville, California, USA - eDNA 5th pass 37_C BE-Lig MG (version 2)... ...
AGGAGTGTTTATTCATGACAAAAAATCCAACATTAAAGTGGCTGGAAGATCCAAGTGTATTTGCAGTCAATCGCATGCCAGCACATTCCGATCATTATTATTATGAAACAATGGAAGAAGCAAAACGTTCAGATTCTATGAAACTTAAGTTCTCATTAAATGGAAACTGGAAATTTCATTATAGTATAAACCCTATGATGCGCCCAGAGAAGTTTTATGAACTTGACTTTGACTGCTCTAGCTGGGGAACTATTACAGTGCCAGGCCATATTCAAATGCAAGGATATGGACAAATGCAGTATGTAAATACAATGTATCCCTGGGATGGTCATCATGCTATTCATCCGCCTGAAATTCCGAAAGAGGATAATCCAACTGGCAGTTATGTAACGTATTTTGTTGTGCCAGATAATATGAAAAATAAAACTGTTTATCTATCTTTTCAAGGGGTGGAAACAGCTTTTTATCTGTGGCTGAATGGGGAATTCGTTGGCTATAGTGAAGATTCCTTTACGCCTTCTGAATTTGAAATCACCTCATTTTTGCAAGAAGGGGAGAATAAATTGGCCGTTGAAGTATATCAAAGAAGCACTGGCGCTTGGCTGGAGGATCAAGATTTTTGGCGGTTTTCTGGCATCTTTCGCGATGTTTATTTATATGCCACGCCAGAGCTTCACGCCATTGATGCAAAGGTGGATGCGGTTTTAGATGGCACCTATACAAATGGAACAGTGGCGATTGATTTGACACTTTCCTCTGCAAATGGCTATGTAAAAGCAATATTAGAAGATAAAAATGGCCAAAAAGTTTCAGAAGGAGAATTCTTGCAATCTGGGAAGCTAGAAGTCCGCAATCCACTTCTTTGGAGTGCGGAGGATCCATATTTATATACTTTATATCTTCAATTATTTAATGAAAAGGATGAGTTGGCAGAAGTTATTCCCCAAAGAATCGGCTTTAGAAGATTTGAACTTATAAATAAAATAATGTGCATAAATGGCAAAAGAATTGTTTTTAAAGGTGTAAATCGCCATGAGTTTCACCATCGCAAAGGCAGAGCAATCAGCAAGGAGGAGATGCTTTGGGACATTCGAACATTAAAAAGAAATAATATTAATGCCGTTCGCACGTCCCATTATCCAAATCAAAGCTATTGGTATGAGCTATGCGATCAATATGGAGTATATGTGATTGATGAAATGAATTTAGAAACACATGGTTCGTGGCAAAAAATGGGGACTGTTGAGCCATCTTGGAATATTCCCGGAAATAAAATGGAATGGCTTCCGATTGTAATGGATCGAGCGGTTTCTATGTATGAACGAGATAAAAATCATCCTTCTATTTTGATTTGGTCTTGTGGAAATGAATCATATGCAGGGGAAGTCATATTAGAAGTATCCAAATATTTTACTCGAGTTGATGCAACGAGACTTGTTCATTATGAAGGGGTATTCCACAACCGGGATTATGATGAGATCAGTGATATGGAGAGCAGAATGTATGCCAAACCAGCAGATATTGAAAAGTATTTAGCAGAAGATCCGGCAAAGCCATATATTAGCTGTGAATATATGCATGCTATGGGGAATTCTTTAGGCGGGATGTATAAATATACTGATTTAGAAAGCAAGTATGAGATGTATCAAGGCGGATTTATTTGGGATTACATGGATCAAGCTGTTGTGAAAAAAGACCGTTATGGACAGGAATTTTTAGCATATGGGGGAGACTTTGATGATCGGCCCACAGATTATGGCTTCTGTACAAATGGAATTGTATATGCAAATAGAGAGCTGTCGCCGAAGATGCAGGAAGTAAAATACCTTTATCAAGATTTTAAATTAATGCTAGATCAAAATAGCGTCACGGTAAAAAATGAAAGTCTCTTTACAAATACAGAGGAGTATCTATTAGAATACCGCCTGTTTTGGGAGGGACAAGAAGTATATTCTCAAACGGAAGCTATTGCCGCATCTTCTGGCCAAGAAGGGAAAGCAACATTTAATTGGCCAGAAAATATATTTAAAGAATATGGGGAATACAGCATTATTGCATCCCTCCAGTTAAAGGAAAGCAAAGAATGGGCAGATAAAGGATATGAAATAGCATTTGGCCAGACTGTGTTTGCGGCTGGGGAAAAGGGAGCAAAAACGCCATCGGCAACCGGAAAAATCAGAACAGTAGAAGGCGATGTAAATATTGGTGTGCATGGCAATGATTTTTCTATTATGTTCTCTAAGCAGGTGGGCAGTTTAATCTCAATTAAATATGGAGGAAATGAAATGATTTCCCAGCCTCCAGCACCATTGTTTTGGAGAGCCACAACAGATAATGATAGAGGCTTCCAGCAGACCTTTACTTCTGGAGTATGGCTTACTGCAAGCCTTGCCCGCAAATGCACCAATATCAAACTTCATCAAGAAGAATCATTGGTAAAAGTGGAGTTTACCTATCAGTTCTCCATTCATCCTGAACTAGAGGCAAAGACAGCTTATAGCGTTTACTCTGATGGAAGCATTTCTGTAAAAGCGGTATATAACGGGGTAGAACAATTGCCGCAGCTGCCGATTTTTGCTGTTTCTTTTAAAATGCCAGCAGAATATCAGCAGTTAGAATGGTATGCAAATGGGCCTGAAGAGAATTATAGTGATCGGGCTAAAGGAACGAAACTAGGAATCTTTAAAAATACAGTTGCAGAAAATATGTCAGGCTATTTAGTGCCCCAAGAATCAGGAAACCGAACAGGTGTAAGAAGATTAATAGTTACAAATGACGCGGGCGCGGGTATAGAGATCCAATCTATACATGAGCCATTAGAATGCAATGCATCCCCATATACAGCTTTTGAGCTAGAGAATGCGAATCATCTTTATGAGCTTCCTCCTGTCCATAATACGGTATTGACTATTGCAGGAAAACAAATGGGCGTGGGCGGAGATGACAGCTGGGGAGCTCCTGTTCATAAAGAGCATATTATCAATGCCAATCAGCAGCGTGCATTTGAATTTTTGCTGAAAAGAGTGTAGCAATGATGTCAGCTAGATGAATGCATAAAGTGAATTCCACTTGAAGAGTCGCATATTCTGCGGCTCTTTTGTATAAGAAAGATGAAAAGAAGGAAGAAGTTAATGGGTAATTCTTTAATTTTCCAATTTTGTAATCTAAAGGACTCTGTTTTCTCTAAAATTCCTGCTATATAATAAGTAATATCTTTACTATAATAGTGCATCGGAGAAAATATATGGCAAAAGAACTAGTCTTTTATATGATGGTGGATATATTTGGGGCTTTGTTAAGCTTATTTTTAAGCATTTATGCATTTGTTAAAATAAGAAACACTCCTGGAGGAAAGCATTATATTGTTGCTACCTTTTTATCCTCCTTATTTACGTTGTTTTATGTGCTTGAGCTGACAAGTTCTTCTTTGGAAGAAATAAAAACATGGATTAGAATGGAGTATTTGCCATTATCTTTTCTGCCGGTTTTTATTCTTTTTATGTGTTTTGAATTTGTTGGAGCGAAAATAAAAAAAGGCTTTTATTATATGCTTTTGGGCATTCCTTTATTGACTATTTTTATGCAGTTTACGAATGAGGAATATCATTTTTATTATATATCGATGAAATTAAAGGAAAACAGTCCATTCCCAGTGGCGGATTTAACTGGAGGACCATGGTTTTATGTTCATTCTATTTTTTTGTATGCATGTGTTGTGATCAGTATTGTTATTTTGTTGAAGCGTGTTACTATGGTTCATTTTAAATTTAAAATGCAGTTGATATTAATGTCTTTAGGTCTTTTTATACCGATTTTAGGGAGTATTTTTTATTTGAGCGGAACGAGCCCTTATGGCATTGATACAGGGCCTGTTTCGATGAGCTTGTCTTTTTTGTTTCATGGTGCTGCATTAGTTTCTTTTCAGATGTTTAATGTTGCCCCCATTTTCAGAGATGTTGTGTTTGAAAGCATGAAAGAAGGAGTGATTGTTTTAAATGCAGAAAGGAAAGTGGTTGACTATAATCATGTAGCCAAAAAAATTGTACCAACGCTTAAAAGCAAAATGATCGGACATCATCTGAATGAGGTTCTAAAGGAACATTCATTGCTGTTAGAAATAATCTGTGAAAAGAAAGAACAGGATTATAAATGGAGCATCGATCAAAAAAATCGGCATTATCATATAAGCCATTCGCCTGTTTTCAATAAAATGGATAAGCTGATTGGAAACGTTATTACCTTTAGTGATGTGACGGAAAGAGTAGAAATGCAGGAAAAATTAAAGCGATTGGCAAGTACGGACGGCTTGACGGAGGTATATAATCGAACCTTTTTCCTAAGCGAAGCAGAAGCAAAAATGAAGGAGCTTTCTGAAACTGGCAGCAAGGCAGCTTGCATTATGTTTGATATTGATCATTTTAAACAGATTAATGATACGTATGGACATGAAGCGGGGGATATTATTTTAAAGCAAGTTGTAAGGATAGCGGAAAGCTGTCTTGGGGAATATGATCTGATTGGCCGCTTTGGCGGAGAAGAATTTATTATTTTTGTACCAACTGCTTCTTTGGAGGATGCTTTGGAGATGGCAGAGGTCATTCGCAAAAAAATTATGGAAACAAGCAAATTGGTCAATGGGCATAAAATAGCCGTTACTGCTAGTTTTGGAATTGCGTATGCCGGTTTTGGTTTTCACGTTTATCCATCTTTTGAAAAATTGATGAATCAGGCAGATCAAGCTTTGTATGCAGCCAAAAGAAATGGAAGAAATTGTGTAGAAGCATTTGCTTATCTGCGAGAAGAAGTTTGAAAACTCGAAAAGCAGATTTTTTTGCAAAAAGAATATATTTATGATGCCTATTTCATCAAAAATTTTCCTTCTGAAACAGGCTAATTTGTTTACTTTTTCGAAAGAAGTGGTAAACAATAAGTACCGCTAAACAGAATGGATTGGGTTTAAGCCCTTCCTTCTAATAAAATGGAGGTAGCGATCATGACAAAAAATACAACAAACTCTCCAGCAGGAAAAACATATTCTGCAAAGGAAGACAAAAAAGATGAAGCATCAAAAGGACTTAGTGAAACACATGAACAAGCAACAGATACGCTAAAAGAAGGTACGATTGATCAAAAAAAGGACAAGGAGTAAGGCTTTTTTTAGCAGATTTGTGTCGCTAAAGAATGGATGGCAAAAGAGCAGAGAGCATTTTCTCTGTTCTTTTTTGTTAGAAAAATGAATCAATGAAAGAGCTCTGTGAGCTATAATGGTTAGATAAGAAGATTTTTGGATTGCAGACTTAAGCTTAAAGTTTGGGAGTGATGATATTGACAAATAGGGTGCTTGTGTATCGGGGAGAGTATGTGGAAAGTACGCATACTATTCATATTGCAGTAGTAGATAAAAAAGGTGCGCTGCTGTATTTTTGCGGCGATCCTCATCGTTTAACATTTCCTCGTTCTGCGATGAAGCCATTTCAAGCAATTCCTTTATTAGAAACAGGTGCAAAACAAGCATTTGGGTATTCTGTTCAAGATTTAGCATTAAGCTGTGCGTCTCATGCAGGGGAGGAGTTCCACAGAAAGCATGTGCTCGCCATTTTAAAGCGAATTGGCTTAAATGAAGAAACTTTGCAATGCGGAACACATACGCCATGGAATATAAAAGCCTATAAAAAACTGCTTCAGGAAGGGAAGGATGTCACCCCTGTCTATCATAATTGTTCTGGCAAACATTCCAGCATGCTTGCGACAGCTGTTCATATGAAAGAGGCTATTCATACATACCGTGAAGTGAATCATCCTGTCCAGCAGAGAATTCTTGCAGCGATTAGCGATATATGCGAAGTCCCAAAAGAATTCATTGGTTTAAGTGTAGATGGCTGTGGCGTGCCAGTTCATCAATTGCCGCTGGATAAAGCAGCGCTGGGCTATGCAAAATTAGCAAAACCAGAAGGCTCAGCACAAAAAAATCATGCAGAAGCGTTATTGGAAATTCGCAATGCCATGATGCAGCATCCAGAAATGGTTGCTGGCACAAATCGTTTTGATACAGATCTTATGAAGGCATATAGCGGCAAAATTGTTGCAAAAATTGGAGCAGAGGCCGTCCAATGCCTTGGATTGGTAGAGAAAGGCATTGGCATCGCCATTAAAGTAGAGGATGGAAGCACACGAGCTGCCCATGTTGCTTCTATGGAAGTCCTGAATCAATTAGGAATGAAAGACGAGCGGATTTTTGATGATTTAAGCAAATATGTCCATGCTCCTGTATATAATGCAAGAAGAGAAGCGATTGGTGCTGTAAAAGCAGATTTTATTTTGCAGAAAGTTTAGGAAAAGGATGGAGTGAAGTCGTTGAGCCGCAATAAATATATGCTTTTAAGCATTGCTGTTATTGGATTATTGCTTGTAGGGGCAGCATTGTATATCTTTTTGGAAGATAATGATCCGTATAAGCATTATACTGGTTTAGGGGATAGCTTTGATCTTTCCTCAGATAATCAAACTGTTGTGTTTTCTTATTATCTAGATGGAAAAGAAGCCATTTTTTCAGCAGATAGAAATGGGGAAAATGTCAAACAGTTAACACGTTTTGGATCTTTAAACAATCATCAGCCGCAACTTTCTTCTGATGGGAAGCACCTTCTTTATTTAGCAAGAGATGAAGATGGGAATAATTCTCTTTATGTAGCAAATAGCGATGGTTCCAGTGCAAAAAAGATTACCTCTCCGAAGCTGCATATTTTTAAAGCGCTGTTTTCTGCTTCGAATGACACTATTTATTTTACAGCAATGCCGGCAGAAGATTTTCATAAAGCAGAAGGAGAAACAAAAGAGGGGCAGGATATTTATTCTATAACCATTAATGGAACAGAGGAAAAGCAATGGACAGATCGAGATTATTTTAGCATCGATACCTTTTTGTTTTCGCCAGAGGGAACAGCATTATACTATGGGGAAGCGGATGGTTATGTTTATACACTTGCATTGGATAAACGTGCAAAAAAAGAGGATTTTTCTTCTGAACTTGGTGCAGTAGAAAGCTATTCTAAAAGCTTATCCCCAGATGGTTCCAAATTTGCTTATACAGCCGTATCAAAAGAATCGGAAAAGGCTAGTCTTTATGAATATGAATTATTTTTGCGAGATTTACAGAGTGGGAAAACAACCAGACTGACAAACTTAAAAACATCTGTGACCGCTCCGGAGTTTTTCCGTACAGAAAATAAAATGGCCTTTTTAGAGCAGAAAAATTGGCCGAGTGACCCAGCTGAATTTATTTTTACAATAATAGAGCTGGATACGAAAAAGTTGGAAAAAGTTACCTTTAAGATGCCCAAATCTATAGAAAAAAGCTATTCGTTTGGCCAGTTTATAGATTCTGTGGTAAATTGGCTGACCATTTCCATTCTTTATATACTATTTATTGGATTAATAAGCATGCATCAACGCTATTTCCGCTTGAAAAAAGGCTATTTGCCTCCGCTGATCAGCTTGCTTGTGGCCATATTAGGCTTTATTGCAAGTATCATTGCAGCAATGAATGATCCATGGGCCGGAATAGCAATTGGCATGCTGTCAGCTGGAGTATTAGGCTGCACGTTAATCGTATTTATTTTCGTTTTTTTGCTGAACTTAATCCGAAAAAGGGAAGCATAAAAACAAAAGGCACTATTTTAGAGAGAGAATAGTGCCTTTTTATTGCTTATAAAAGTCAAATTCGTTTTAATAAATCTTAAAAAGGAGTGAGAAGGATGCAAAGTGAAATAAGATTAGACGGGGAAGCGATTGTGGTTTCAAGCTTTAAGCAGGAAAAAATCAATGGCTTGCAGCAAATTTCGGTTGTTTTTCCTGTGACGAGTGAGGAATATCATCGTATTACTACATTGCTGTATAAGGGAGAGTTCGCTGTTGCAGTTCCCAAACTAGATCTATCATTTCGAGGAAGCATTCAGCAATATTTCACCACTATCACCGATTTGTATAAAAAAGGAAATGTTGGCGAATTTACATTGACATTGCTTGAAAAAGGGGAGGAATGCTCGTGAAGCTAAGCATCTTAGATCAAGCGCCGATTGCATCGAATCAATCAGCAAAAGATGCATTGGAAGAATCCGTCAAGCTGGCTCAAAAGGGAGAGAAGCTTGGCTACATACGCTATTGGATTGCAGAGCATCATGATTTGCCTGGGCTTGCCAGTTCTGCACCCGAAGTAATGCTTGCTTTGATTGGAGCAAAAACTAAAAGCATTCGAATTGGTTCTGGTGCGGTGCTTCTGCCATATTATCGGCCATATAAAGTGGCAGAAACTTATCATATGCTGGAAACACTTTACCCAAACCGCATAGATATTGGCATTGGAAGAGCGCCAGGGGGATCTGCAGAAGCAACAACTGCATTGTCAGACCAGTTTTTAAAGCAAGTATGGGCAATGCCGGAACTTTTGAAAGAGCTTCTGCATTTTTTGTATGGTGATTTTCCGAAAGATCATCCTTCTGCCAAATTGGCTGCATCGCCAAGACCAAAAAAGCCGCCAATGCCATGGCTTTTAGGAACAAGCAAAAAGAGTGCCCTGCTTGCAGCGGAACTTGGAATAGCTTATGCCTTTGGAGCTTTTATGAGTGATAAGGATGGAAAAGAAATTATTCAAGCATATCAAGAGGCTTTTCAGCAGAAGCGAACGGGCGAGGCTCCACAAACGATTTTAACCGTTTCTGCCATTTGTGGAGACACAAAAGAAAAGGCAGAAGAGATAGCTTTAAGCACGCTTATTTGGTCCTTGCAAAAAGAAGCGGGAAAAGGAAATGGTGGTGTTCCTTCTATTGCAGAAGCGAAACAGTATCCATTAAGTGCCGAAGAAGTGGAAAAAGTGGAAAGCTTAAAGGAAAAAATGATTATAGGAAGCCCAAAACAAGTGAAAAATAAGCTGCAGGAACTGCAATCGAAATTTCAGGTCGATGAAATTATGATTGTAACGATTACCCATCGGCCAGAAGATAGAATTCGCTCTTATGAGTTGATTGCTCGGGAAATATTTAATGGAGCAGCAAGCAAATGATATTCTCAACTATTTGTTTGCTGCTTTTGTAGACGTTTTTTCATATAGGTTAATTTTAGTGTGTAAACGAAATATACAATGGCGAATAAAACATATAATCCTCCATTTAGTGCTCCCATCGTTCGAGGGGGGAAACTTTCCAATAATAGGCCTGTAAAAAACATGGAAATGCCAAGCATCGTATTAGATATCGTTTCAGATAACCCAAAATATATGCCTTGCTGGTTTTCTGGAACTGTCTGCATCACAACTGTATCGAGCAATGTATTGGATATGCCCCCAAAAATAGTCAAAATCCCAAATAACAACACAACCCCAACAAAAGAAGGAGAACGGCTTACGGTTATTAATAATATTCCTTCTATAAAAACGCATAGGAAAGCAATCAACAAATAATGATTTGTTATTCGTTTTGTAAGAAGTGGGCTTATCATAAATCCTATACCAAGAACACTGTATAAAATTCCTACTCCAAGATCAGCGGCATGAAAGGTTTTCACTGCATATACACTGATTAAGACATTTTCCATACCATTTGCTAAAGGGATAAGCAAATCAGTGGATAAAAGCAGCATCAGGAAAGAAGAAGAAAGAACTATTGAAAGAAATGGCGCCGTTTTCTGCTCATTTGTGCGCTGGTGTGTATCGGCGATTTCGGCTTTTTCTAAACTAGGAATTCGGGCGATTAATATACTGGCAAAAAGGAAGGAAAGGATATTTACAAGAAAGCTTTGTGCTGTGCCGAAAACAAAGGAAACAATGCCACCTGCCAATGCCCCGATTATCAACACAAATCCTAATAATATTTGCTCCCATGAGTTAATCGTTTTTATATGTGTCTTTTGCACAATTGCAGGAATGCTAGCTCTTCTTGTTGGCGAATAAAGAGCCTCACCCCCAGCTAATAAAAAAGAACCAGCATAAATAATCCATATATCATCAGGTGAATTGATAAATAAAAAGGAAGTGGCAATACAAGCCCGCAAGACATCGGTATAGATTAGTAGTTTTTTTCTAGATAATTTGTGGGCAAGTGTGCTGCTGATGGGTCCAATTAATAAAAAGGGTAGCATGCGCAGTGCAAGGGTAGTGCCTACTGCTACTCCAGAGCCAGTAACTTGAAGGATTAGAGTCAATAAAGCAACTTGGCTAAAACGGTCGCCAATACCATTCACTATTCCAGCATAAAATAGTTTTTGATACGCTTTTTCTTGTTTAAATGTAGTAAGCATAATGAATGAACCCCTTCTAATTAGATTATTATCTAATTAGATAATAATCTAATTAGTTGTGAAAGAAAAGAATTTTTTTATTAAAAGTTCAAAGAATGAGCAGGATTTTGATGATGAGAATTATACTTATAATTTTTTTAGTTGCTAAGAAAAAGCATCTATGTTTTCAAAAACATAGATGCTCTCGTTTTATTATGGCAGTTTTCGTTTCTCCCTCAATGCTTTAATGCCTTCTTTACAAACACCGTAGAAAAGCCAGGAACAACCCTCGCACAAAAAATCTAAATCATCAGGTTTTACTTTTTCCGCAACAAGTGAAACGAGTTCCTCTTTATAATAAAGCTGATTTTTTTCAATCTGCAAATGGGTCAAAACTTTGCTGTCTAAGTTCTGCACAAACTCATTTGCCTTAGGTGCATTGCAGATGCCTGCTCTGCTATGTGGGCAGACAAGGCAGGTCTCATCTAATTCATTTACCACTTTTATCGGAAAATCAATTTGTTCATCACGTATGAAAGCTACTATCTCTGCCATTTTTTTAACAAATTCCGGACTATATCCCATTCCTTGAAATCCGTGTACACATAATAAATGATGTCCTCGAAGCACTACTGTTCTTTTCATTTTTTCTTCTCTTCTTCTAATTAAGATGCTTTTGGCAATAGATTGGCATACACTAAGCGATTACGCACAATAATGCCAATCCAGCTTGCTAAAAAAGCTTTAATAAGACCAACAATAATAAATGGATAAGCTCCAACCGCCAATGACTTGCTCCAGCTTATCTCCAAGGAAAACTTTAATTGGATTGTGCCAATTATCAATGTAATAACCATGCCAACTATATTTGCAGCAAGTGCTGTTGGAACTGAATAAGTAGTTTTTTCTAATATGTATCCTGCAGCATATGCAGCAGCAACAAACCCGAAAATATAGCCGCCTGTAGGTCCCGCTAATACTCCAATTCCACCGCTTGCTCCTGCAAATACAGGCAGACCAATCGCTCCAAGGCATGCATAGCAAATCATGCTAACGGCACCCAATTTGCTTCCAAGGATTGTTGCTGTTAATCCAACTGCCAATGTTTGACCACTTATTGGTACATATGGCAACGGTATTTCTAATTGAGCTAAAACGGCTGTGATTGCTGCAAAAAGGGAACATAAGATTAGATTTTTTAATTTCATTTAAACACCTCATTTTTATATGTTAACTGTTTATAATTAAAGGTTAACATATAAGGGCGGAAAAATTAAGTGCTTTTTAGGGGGAGAACGGCGAATAAAAAGGAGAGAACGGCGAATAAAAAGGGGAGAACGGCGAATAAAAAGGAGAGGAAGGCGAATAAAAAGGGGAGGACGGCGAATAAAAAGGAGAGGACGGCGAATAAAAAGGGGAGAACGGCGAATAAAAGGGGGAGAACGGCGAATAAAAGGGGGAGAACGGCGAATAAAAAGGGGAGGACGGCGAATAAAAAGGAGAGGACGGCGAATAAAAGGGGGAGAACGGCGAATAAAAGGGGGAGAATGGCGAATAAAAGGGGGAGGATGGCGAATAAAAGGAGGCGGCTGACGGATCTTTTGCTAATAAAGCTGCCCAATATGAAAAAAGGAACATGCTTCCACATAATCTTCATCGATGTTAATCCCATCTGCTTTCCTATATAATAGTGGAATAGAATGAATCAGTAAGGCGGGAAAAGTTTGACTAACCAAAGTAAACATTATTTATATACATATAGCTACCATAAGGATGAAGAGGAATTATGCCGAATGGAAATGCGTTCATTATTTGGATTTGATACATCCTCTTTTGTATTGGAAAGCACAAAGCAAATAAAATTAGGCCGGAGCCCCTTTATAAAGGAAAAAATAGCTGTTATCTACAGGGGAGAAAATGTGGAGGATCTTATCTACCAGGTCAGCCAGCTGCCGATAAATGAAGCTACCTTAAAGGTTCTTTTTATTGAAAATCCTGATAAAAAAGGCGAGATTCCTTTTGCAGAAAGGAAAAGGATTGCCAAGGAAATAGGAATGCAATTAAAAGGAAAAGTAGATTTGGTGCATCCGCAAATATTTTTCGCGATAATGCCTGTAGAAAATGGCTGGATATTCGGACGATATGAAAAAAGTGAATCAGTGTGGCTAAAGAATCAACAAAAACCACATCAATATTCAACGGCCCTCAGCACAAAGGTGGCTCGGACAATTGTTAATATTGCTGTTCCTCATATAAATGGAGTAAAGGTTATAGATCCGTGCTGTGGAATTGGCACTGTTTTGATTGAAGCATTATCGATGGGGATCAACATTATTGGCAGCGATAATAACCCACTTGTTACTGGCAGGGCTAGAGAAAATCTTGCGCATTTTGGCTATAAAGGGGAAGTGCTGCTAAAGGATATGAGGAATATACAAGAGCATTACGACACAGCAATCATTGATATGCCCTATAATTTATGTTCTGTGCTTCCAGCTGAAGCTCAATTGGAAATGCTAGTGAGCGCCCGCAGATTTGCAGATAAAGTGATTATTATTACAATTGAAACAATTGACGACTATATAGAAGAAGCGGGTTTTATAATTAAAGATCGCTGCAGGGCAAGAAAGGGAAGCTTTTCTCGGCAAGTGCTTATTTGTGAATAGAAAATTCCCTAGAGAGGAGATTTTTTTTTGAATACACAATTAACAAAAAAACGAATTAAAGAGCTTTGTGGCGACATCTCCTTTAAAAGAGGAGATTCTTTTTATCGAAATAATAAAGTGTTGATAGAGGAATATGACGGTCACCACTGTTTTGCAATAGTTAAAGGAGCAGAAAATTTTTATGTCAACATTACCAAAAATGAACAGGGGGCACTGCAGACAGAGTGCAGCTGTCCAAAGCTGGCCTCTTTTGATCGTGATTGTCAGCATATTGCAGCAGTTCTTTTGAAAATAATGGACGAGCAGCAGACAAGGAAAAATCCAGGTCAAGAGAGAGACGAGGAAATGCTGGCAGAAGGATTTATGAAGCTTTTTACAGATGCATCCAATCGCAGAAGCGGCCATTTGCGTCATTTTGAGAATAGACAAGTAATGGAGGCAGAGTTTATTTGCCGATTAATGCAGATCAATCAAAAGGAATGGGCATTTTTTATCAAGATAATCATCAATAAACAAACTGTCCATAATATACAGGCATTTTTGCAGCAGCTAAAAAAGGGGAAAGCCTATCCGCTTTCGCCTTTTTTTATATTTGACCAAAATCAGCATTGCTTTTCGAAACAAGCCGATGACATTTTGCAGCAGCTTGCTTTAATAAAAGAGGAAAACAAAAAAGAGTGGCTGAGGATTCCGCCCATATCTTGGAGCACTATTGTTCCATTGCTTGCAGATGCTCCGAATGTTATTTTGCAATATGGACAAAAAAAGGATAATGGCTTGCGAATTGCAGAAAAGCTGCCGCCGCTGCAATTTGACTTTATGAAAATAAATACTAGCTATCAATTAAACGTAAAAGGATTGCATGAAATTATTGTGTTACCCAATTATCATTCTGTGTTGGCAAATGGAGAATTGATTGAACTAGACTATCAAGATTGTCAAAGGCTTTATGAATTAAAGGAAATGATGAGCAGGTCTGGTACAAATAGCATTCCGATTGCAAATGATCAAATCAGTTTATTTTTAGAGAAAGTGGCGCCCTCCCTGCAAAAGTTAGGTGCAGTGACAATCGAAGGAACGGCGAGAAGCGAACAGCCGCCGTTAGCTGCCAAGCTTTATTTGGATCGGATCAATAATCTCCTGTTAGCAAGCCTAGAGTTTCAATATGATCATATAAGCATCAATCCATCAGAAAACAGGGAACTTGCTCGAGGAGTATTGCTAGTAAGAGATGCGGAAAAGGAAGCCGCCATTATGGCACTAATGGAAAAAAGTCGATTTACACAAACAGAAAGTGGCTATATCATGCAAAATGAGGCGCTGGAATATGATTTTTTATATCATATATTGCCTAAATTGCAAAAATTAGTGCAAGTATATGCGACGACGGCCATCAGAAATAGAATTTTTCGAGAAAATGCTCGTCCGCTGATAAAAGTGCGGGTGAAAAAGGAACGGACAAATTGGCTGGAATTCAAGTTTGACATGAAGGGCATCTCCGAATTGGAAATAAAAGAAATATTGGAAGCATTAGAAGAAAAACGCAAATACTATCGATTGCGAAATGGTTCTTTATTTTCATTGGAGACGAAAGAAATGGAGGAAATACACCGTTTTCTTCATTCGCCGCATGTAGAAGCAGAAGACTTATTAGCTGGACTTGACATGCCGATTTATGATGGTCTGTCTCTTGTTCACCAATTAGAAGAAAATAATTTGCTGCAAGCAGAGACTTCATTTAAACAGCTGATACAACAATTGCTTCATCCAGGAAGCTCTTCTTTTGAAATTCCAAAAAGTTTCCAGACGGTATTAAAAAACTATCAGCAAAAAGGATTTTATTGGTTGAAGACACTTGCACAATATGGAATAGGAGGCATATTGGCAGATGATATGGGACTTGGAAAAACGGTGCAGGCAATAGCCTTTATTCAATCAGAACTGGAACAGATTCGGACTAAAGGCCAACCTGCACTGATTATTTGTCCATCTTCTTTATCCTATAATTGGCTTTCAGAGCTGCTGAAGTTTGCTCCAGAGATACAGGCGATTGTAATGGACGGAACAGTACAAGAGCGAACAAAGCTGCAACAGAAAATAAGCGAGGCAGACGCACTGATTACTTCGTATCCTTTATTGCTAAAGGATATAGCATGGTATGAAAAACAGGCATTTTCAACCGTTATTTTTGATGAAGCTCAGTATTTTAAAAATCCAACAACGCAAACAGCTAAAGCTGTCAAAAAAATTCAAGCAGCCAATCGTTTTGCTCTTACCGGCACACCAATAGAAAATTCTTTAGAAGAGCTATGGTCCATCTTTCATGTGGTTTTTCCACAGCTATTTGCTGGGTTGAAGGAATACAGTCATTTGCCGAAAAAAACGATTGCCAAAAGAATCCGCCCATTTATGCTGCGCCGTTTAAAAGAGGACGTATTAAAAGAGCTGCCAAAGAAAAAGGAGTGGCAGGAATCAACAGAGCTGCTCCCAGAACAAAAAAAAGTTTATGCCGCCTATTTGGCGAAGCTCCGCCATGATACACTAAAACATTTGGATAAAGACACATTCCGAAAAAATAAAATCCGCATATTGGCAGGACTGACAAGACTACGGCAAATTTGCTGCCACCCCAAGCTGTTTATCTATGATTACAAAGGGAATTCAGCAAAGTTAAAGAATTTGCTGCAATTGGTGGAAGAGACTAATCAAGCGGGAAGAAGAGTATTGATTTTTTCCCAATTTACAGAAATGCTTAAAATAATCGGAACAGAGCTTGCAACAGCTGGATTGCCATTTTTTTATTTAGATGGACAAACTCCATCAGAAGAAAGGGTGGAGCTGATGAATCGTTTTAATACAGGAGAACGGGATTTTTTCCTTATTTCATTAAAAGCTGGAGGAACTGGCTTAAATTTAATGACAGCAGATACTGTTATTTTATATGATGCCTGGTGGAATCCTGCAGTAGAAGTGCAAGCGGCAGACCGAGCTTATAGAATGGGGCAAAAAAATGATGTGCATGTCATTAAATTAGTTGCCAGCGGAACGATTGAAGAAAAGATAAATGAACTGCAGGAGAAAAAGAAAAACTTGGCAGATGAGTTGATGGATTTAGGGGAAAATAGTGCTGATTCCTTTACAGAAGAGGAGATAAGAGAAATTTTAAACATATAGATGACATAAAATTATTAGATTAGCAGGGCGATAAACAGGCGTTTAAAGAAGCAGTTCTTTAAACGCCTGTTTATTTTGCCAGAAAAATAATGATATTTGCCTAGATGATTCATATATTGTATAGATGAATTTTTGCGAATGAAAAGAGGTGGATTATGTCTGAAGAGGCGGAATGGATCTATTATAATGGAGAAATTGTATCTATGAATAAAACGAATGCCATTTATGAAGCAATTGCCATTAAGAAGGAAAGAATTGTCGCTTTAGGGAAGTGGAAAGAGATAAAAAATTGGAGGGGGCCAAATACAAAGCTTGTTGATCTAAAGGGGAAAACCGCGCTTCCTGGATTGATAGACGCTCATCAGCATCTTTTTCACAGTGGATTTAATTTATTGCATATTCATTGCAGCCATTCCTCTATTAAGGAAATGACGGAAGCAATAAAAATTAAAGCCAAAGAATTGCAGCCAGATCAATGGATTATTGGCTGGGGATATGATGAAGCAAACTTTCAGGAAGGGAGGCATCCTGAAAAATCAGACTTTAAGGATATTAAAAATCCTATCTATATTTCAAGGTATTGTGAACATGCAGCTGTTGTAAACGATGCGGCTCTTCTTCTTATGAATATAACAAAGGATACAACTGTAAAAAATGGAGAAGTTGTGCGAAATAGCAGCGGAGAAGCTATTGGAGTCCTAAAAGAAGAAGCGATGAATCTTGCAAAACAAGTAATGCCCAACTATACGAAAGAACAAATGAAAGAGGCACTGAAGCTTTCGATGAATGCCAACCTTTCAAATGGAATTACAAGTGTGCATGATGCTGGTTTTGGTTTTTTCTCCGATTCCTTTGAACAAGAATATAGCGTTTTACAAGAAATGGAAGGGGATAAAGAGCTTCCCATACGGATTTATGGCATGGTGCTTGAGAAATTTTTTAAGGAAGCGAAAATAACGCAGCCAAGAGAACATGGTTATTTGAAGATAGGAGCAATAAAATTATTTGCCGATGGAACGATTAGCGGAAAAACAGCTGCCATCTCACTGCCTTATAAGGAAACTAACGAATATGGAATGTTAATGTACACAGAAGAAAAATTAATAGAAAAAATGATGGCTGCCCATCAAGCAGGATACCAAATTGCCATTCATGCTATTGGAGATCGGGCAGTTGAACAAGTCATTCATGCATATGAACAAGTCCTTCTAGCATATCCTCGCAAAAATCACCGTCATCGCATAGAGCATAGTATGGTTACCAACAGTTCCTTATTGCAAAAGATGAAAGCATTAGAATTGCTTCCCGTGCTGCAGCCGACCCTAGTGTATCAAGCAGGGGATGTATATCAAAAAAATTTGCCGCAGGCTCTCTATCAGCATATTTTTTCCACCAAAAAAATGATGGACTATCAGCTCTTTCCAGCAGGCAGTTCCGATGCTCCCATTACTCCATGCTCGCCATTTTTTGCTATTTATGCTGCTATGTCGCGAAAAACAAAACAAGGAAAAGCTTTAGCTCCAGAAAATAAAGTAAGCTTAAATGAGGCGCTGAAAATGTATACGATAAATGCAGCTAGAGCTTCTTTTGATGAAGAAAATAAGGGAACGCTGGAAATTGGAAAATGGGGGGATATGGCAATTGTTTCACCAGGATTTATGCATTTTACCGAAGAGGAAATTAGGGAGACAAGGGTAGAAATGACCGTTGTTGGCGGCGAAATAAAGTATCAAAGGGGGAAGCGAAATGCATGAGGAAAGAGAAGGATATTTGGCAAATTTAGATAAACAACATTTTTTGCATCCAACTTCTTCTGTGAAGCAGCAGCAGGAAAATGGACCAGCCATTATTTTTGAAGAAGGCATGGGAATTTATTTAAAGGATATTCATGGAAAAGAGTATATTGAAGGAATGTCGTCCCTTTGGAATGTTGCTATTGGCTATGGAAGAAAAGAGCTTGCAAAAGTGGCGGAAAAACAAATGAAAAAGCTAAGCTTTAGCTCTGCTTTTTCTACTTTTAGCCATGAACCAGCCATTCTTTTGGCAGAAAAAATTGCCAGGCTTGCTCCAGGCAAACTCAACACAGTCTTTTTCACTTCTGGAGGCTCGGAAGCAAATGAAAGTGCCTTTAAGCTAGTCCGCTATTATTGGCTGTTAAGGGGAGAGAAAAAAAGGAAAAAAATCATCGCCCGAAAAAAAGCCTATCATGGGGTAGCAGCAGGTGCTACTAGTGCAACTGGAATAGATGAATTTCATCAAATGACCAACTCTCTTGCTCCGGATTTTTATCATATTGAATTTGATTCTGTTGCTGCATTAAAAACGGAAATCGAAAAGGAAGGGCCGGAAACGATTGCTGCTTTTATTGCAGAACCTGTTATTGGAGCAGGAGGCATGCTGATTCCCGATCGCGACTATTTAAAGGGAGTCCGCAAAGTTTGTGATGAATACGGCATTCTTTTTATTGCAGATGAAGTGATTACCGGCTTTGGAAGAACAGGAAAAATGTTTGCCGTTGAACATTGGAATGTGGAACCAGATCTGCTTGTATTTGCAAAAGGGGTGACAAGCGGCTATTTTCCTCTGGGTGGGGTGGTGATTTCAGAACAGATTCATCATTTGCTGAAGGAAAAATCGCAAGGCACTCTTTTTCATGGTTTTACATACAGCGGCCACCCAGTGGGATGCAGCATTGCTTTGAAAAACCTGGAAATTATAGAAGGAGAGCATCTTGTAGAAAATAGTGCCCAAATGGGAATAGAATTATTAAATGGGTTAAGTGAAATGGAGCGGCAATTGGGGTGCATTGGTGATATTCGCGCGCTTGGACTGCTTGCTGGATTTGAATTGTATGAAAATCTTTTAGCGAAAAAAAGATTTACCGAAAAAACAGCGCCAAAGATTGTAGCAGAATGTGCAAAACTTGGCCTAATATGCCGCAGTGTTACGTACAATGACAGTGATACGATTGTACTTGCGCCGCCGCTGATTATAACAAAAGAAGAAATAGCAAAGATTATCAGCATTTTAACAAATGCAATAAAAAATGTAGTAGTAAAGAAATAAAGACGAGAAAAGGCAAAACGATAAATTATATGCATCGTTTTGCCTTTAACTCTAGAAAATATCAATATTTAAACTTTTTCATTATGTCGGTTAGTTCCTCTGCCATAGTGCTAAGCATATTGGCAGAAGACGAAATCTCTTCCATGGCTGCTAACTGTTCTTCTGTTGATGCAGCAACCTCTTCTGATGAGGCAGCATTATTTTTGGCAAGGTCCAAAATGTGAGTGGCATTTGTTTCGACTTCTTGTATGCTTCCTGTCATTTTTTGAATGGTAGAGGAAACATTTTCCATTTTTGGTGAAATTTCTTGCATACCAGTAAAAATTTCTGTGAATTTTTGAATAGTTTCTTCTGACATGATTAAGCCATTTTCCACATTTTCTGCAACAGTCGCCATATTTTTAACCGTATTTTCTGTGTCTTTTTGAATGGCAGCAATTAATGCAGCAATTTGTTTTGCGGAAATCTGCGATTGTTCCGCTAACTTCCTTACTTCATCTGCAACAATGGCAAAGCCTTTTCCTGCTTCCCCGGCTCTTGCTGCTTCAATCGCTGCATTAAGTGCCAATAGATTTGTTTGTTCTGAAATTCCTGTAATGACATTTAAGATAGAATAAATTTCTTTGGAACGGTCAGAAAGGGAACGAATAATAGCATTGGAATCTGTTACAGATTCATGAATTAAATTCATCTGCTTTACTGTCCGTTTAACCGATTTTTCTCCATCTGCTGCTTTGTCCGTTGTTGCTTTTGCTAGTTCAGAAACCTCCATGGAACTTTTTGCAATAATTTTTGCTCCATGTGCTAATTTTTCGATGGATAAATTATTGGCATCCATGCCAGAGGTTTGGTGTTCAGCACTTGCTGCAACATGCTGAATAGCAGCTGCGACTTGTTCTGTCGCTTCACTTGTTTGTTCGGCGCTTGCAGTTAGCTCCTCTGCTGCTGCTCCTACTTGGGCAGCATGATGGTCTACTGTTCCAAGCAGATTGCGCAAAGATGACTGCATATCATGAAACGATTGGGATAAATCGCCGATTTCATCTTTGTCTGTAAGATTAATCGTCTCAGTTAAATTGCCTTCGCTTATTGTTTTTGCTTTTTGCTGCAAGTCTTTTAATCTCTTTGTAATGGAACGCACGATAAGAACAATAAGGATGGATCCAATAATAATGGCTGCTATAATGATAAGCAAAGTAGTATTTAAGATTGGTTTTGCCGCATCATCTACTTCAGAAAGAAACATAGTGCCAGCTACTTTCCAGCCTGTCACATTATTTGTTGAAAAATACATTATTTTTTGTTGGCCTTTTAACGCATATTGAAATTTGCCTGTTTTTTCTTTAAACATTTTACTGTAGAAGCTGTCTTTTGCTTTATCTCCAGCTTTTGCATTAGGATCTACAATAAAATGCTGATCTTTATCAAGCAAGATGGCATATCCGTTTTTTCCAATCGAAACTTCTTCAGCAGTAGTTTTTAAAGTATTGATATTAAGATCAATTCCAATGACTCCCGATCCGTCTGCTGTTTCTTTGGTAATGGTTACAACCATTTCGCCAGTGCTGGCATCTACATAAGGACTTGTAATGACTGCTTGTCCGTTTGCTGTTTGGGCATCTTGATACCATGGCCGGTCTCTTGGGTCATAATCTTTGGGAAGATCTAGCTCTGGATATGTTATCATTTGGCCGTTTTTTGTTCCTACATAAATAGTTTGCACTTCTGGATGCAGCTCAATATATTGTTGGAACTTTATCAATGCAGCTGAAGAATTATCAGTATCTTTATACGATTCTTTCGTCATTTTCTCAGCGAAAAAATTGGCGTCATGAATTTTTGGGGAAATAGTATTATTAATATTTGAATTTAGCAGTTTAACATTTTCCTCTGCACTTGATAATAGTTTGGCCTGCAGTTGTTCTTTTGCACTGTAAAAGGATAGAAGCCCAACTGTGATAGCAGGTAAAATAAGCATCAAAGCAAAAGCGATATACAGCTTTGTGCTTAAGCGCATATTTTTATTTTTTTTTGAAAAAATCATAGATTATCCCCTTTCTTGTTGCTGGAATCCTCATTTAATTAATGACTGTTATCATTTTAATTTCGACATTTTTAGACAAAAATGAAGTGGATTTTAAAAAAAATTTTTTAATTTTCAAAAGGAAGCGTTTTAAGTGGATAAAAAAGCAAAGATCCCTTGTCAAGAGACAAGAATAAGGATCTTTGCAGATGATTTTAGTGGTTTAGCATAATGAAGTTGATGATAAAGGCAATGCTCACAAAATACATAATCCAATGGACTTCTTTATATCTGCCTGTAACAAGCTTTAAGAGTGTATAAGAAATAAATCCAAAGGCCATTCCTTCAGCAATGCTGTAGGTTAGCGGCATCATAACAATAGTTAAAAAGGCAGGAACGACATTAGTGAAATCTTCAAAATCAATATTTTTGATTTCGCTTAGCATTAATGAGCCAATTAATATTAGAATAGGCGCTGTTGCAACAGAAGGAATAATATTAACTAATGGTGCAAAGAAAAGACCAAGCGCAAACAGAATTGCCACAATAAATGCTTTTAGCCCAGTTCGTCCGCCTTCTGCAATTCCTGTAGCATTTTCTACATAGGTGTTTAATGCCGTGCTGCCAAACATGGCGCTGACCATTGTACCAATTGCATCTGCAGTTAACGCTCGATTTAAGTTGGGGATTTTGCCATTTTTATCAACTAAATTTGCTTTTTTGGAAAGACTGATTAATGTTGCAAGACTATCAAATAACTCTACGATTGTAAAAGAAAAAATCACCGAGAATATCCCATAGGCAATCGCACCTTTTAAATCCATGTGCATAAATGTATCGGCAATGCTGGGAATAGAAAGGGATGCTATATCATGTATGGAAGTGGGAACAGCGGAAAATCCTGTAGCCATGGAAATTAAAGCAATAGCAAAGATGCTGATGATTAAAGATCCTTTCACTCTTAAAGCCATTAGGACAGCGGCAATCACAAGCCCAATTACTGCAAGCAGCGGTCCCCCTGAAGTAATATTTCCTAATCCGACAAAATTGGATTCATTTGCAACAATAATGCCTGCATTTTTAAAGCCGATAAAGGCGATAAATAATCCAATTCCAACGCCCATTGCTGATTTAAGGGTATTGGGAACACCATTCACTAATTTTTCCCGAATGCCGGTGACAGACAGAATAAAAAAACAAACACCTGAAATAAAAACCGCCCCTAATCCAGTTTGCCAGCTTAGTCCTTGTCCAATGACAACTGTATACGTAAAAAATGCATTTAATCCCATGCCTGGTCCAACGACAACAGGAAAGTTTGCCCATAAGGCCATAAGCAAGGTGCAAAAGACGGTGCTGTAAATAGTTGCAGCAAGCGCCGCTTCTTTTGGAATACCCGCTTCGCTTAAAATAAGGGGATTCACAAAAATAATATAGCTTACTGTCATAAAGGTTGTGATTCCAGCCAATATTTCTGTTTTAGCATTTGTATTTCTTTCTGAAAGCTTAAACAGTTTCTCCAAAATTGTTGGCTGCATGTTGTCCGTCTTTTTCTGTTTCCATTGAATTTCTTCCAAAAAAACCACTCCTTTTTTATTTTTAGGCATAAAAATAGCTACGAAAAAAATATGCAAAAAAGGCATATTTTTTTCGTAGCTAGAAATTTACGGTTTCTTAGTAGAGACCCTTAAACCAATTATTAAGGATATACGAAAAAAAATATTTTTTTGACGCTGCTATTTACAAATGAAATCATAAAAGATAAAAAAAGGTGTTGCAACAAAACTGTCAGATAGTCTGACAATGATTTTGAATTTTTAGAATTGTGCATAATGACTATTTACTTTAATTGTTTACTCTGATAATGTATTTAAAAGTTAGTAATAGTGTTATATGAAAATAGTACTTTTTCTTATTGAAGAGTTTCTTTTATGATTTTGCTATCTAAAATTTAGTGAAAAATCCGATACTAAAAAAAGGGGATCTCTTTCATAAATACTATAAGAAGCTAGAATGTTTAGAAAGAAGGGGAGCGTCATGTCGTTAAAAACAAGAATGATTTTACTAACAAGCATCTTTATTGCCTTAATTATAGGATTAAACAGTATCTTGCAATGGGGGCAGACAGCTAGGTTAAAGGAGCAGACAGAAAGTGTAAGGAAAGAGCTTGATAGTAATTCAGCAAAAAGTGTGAAAAGCACTTTAACAGAGCAAGCCTCAGAAATCTCTAATCATCTTATTATATTAGAACAACAAATAGATAAGAATATGGCAAATGCAGCATATACTTTGCAGCAAATAGATTCCAAGCAAAAACTATCGAATAAGGACTTGAAAAAAATTGCAGAGCAAACAGGGATGACTGATTTATTGCTGACAGACAGCAAGGGTGTATTTACACATTCGACAGATAGTGCTTCTCTAGGGTTTAATCTTGTGGAGCTTGATCCAGGGTCTAAAGGTCTCCTTGATGGCAGTAAAGAAGTGCTAAAAGAGCCATTAAAATTAAAACAAGAGACAGGAGAAATTTTTAAATTTTTATCTATTCCAAGACTTGATGGGAAAGGCATTGTGGAGTCTGCCTTAAATGCAAAAGTATTTGAAGATTCTCTTGCCCATTTTATTCAAAAGGGCAATGGCATTGAAGCATTGTATTTAATTGACAGCACGAACCTGGTATTAACAGAAAACTTGCAAGATGGCCAAGCTTCTTTATGGAAACAGGGGGAAAAGGTTGAAAATCCAGAAGTAGAACAGGCAATGCAGACCGAAAAATTAAGCTTGCAGATGACAGAGAATAATGCAGAAATTTATTATCCCGTTATATTTGATGGAGAGGTTCGTTATATATTAATGGCAAAAATCAATACAAAACCTTACTTTGAAAATGCCGCATTAGCTAATAGTGCATTAGATAATACGCAAAAGGATTTAGTAAGTTCCAATACAACGATTCTTACGATATCAATCCTTCTTGCAGTTGTTGGGATTATTTTATTAATCATCTTTATCCGCAGTAGGTTTAAGCCACTAGAGGCAATTAATCAGGAAGCACAAAAAATTGCTAATGGGGATTTGCTTGTAGAAGATATTAAAGTCAATTCCCATAAAAAAGATGAAATTAGTGCCATTGCTATATCCTTTAACACAATGGCTGCAAACTTAAGGGATGTTATTAATCGAGTATCCTTAGATTCACAGCAAGTAGCTGCATCTGCAGAGGAATTGGCAGCAAGCGCTGATTCCATGAATAATGCATCAGAGCATATTTCCAATACTGTACAAGAAGTGGCAGCAGGTACAGAAAAGCAAGTAAAGGAAGTAGTGGAAACAAATCGTACAGTTCAGGGAATGCAGAAGTATGTAAAACAAATCTTTGCCAATTCCAATATTGTGGCTGAAAAAGCGAATGAAACTTCTGATAAGGCCAAAATGGGCAATGAGGCTATGCAAACAGTTGTGAATCAAATGAATACAATCAATCATACTTTTTTAGAAACATCTCAATTAATTGAAGAACTAGGGAAGCATTCTAATGAAATTGGGGCAATTTCCAAAGTGATTAATGATATTGCCGATCAAACAAATTTACTGGCACTAAATGCAGCGATTGAAGCAGCCCGAGCAGGAGAACAAGGAAAAGGTTTTGCTGTTGTAGCAGATGAGGTGCGTAAATTGGCAGAACAGTCTTCTCAGTCTGCTAATCAAATTACAAATCTAATACAAAAGATACAAGCAGAAACAGTAAATGCAGTCAGCTCGATGCAAAATGCTACAGATGATGTGAAAAACGGCATTAAACTGGTGCATCAGACAGGTGTTACATTTGAAGGCATTAAAGGCTCCATTGATGAAGTAAGTGGGCAAATTACGGAAGTATCAGCATCTGTTGAGCAATTAACTAAAGGAATGGAACAGATGGCAGCCGTGATGAATCTTGTAATGGAAGTTGCAGAACAAACTGATTTTGGCACGCAAAATGTCTCTGCAGCAACAGAAGAACAACTGGCATCCATGCAGGAGATTTTTGCATCGGCAGCGTCTCTTACAAAAATGGCAGAAGATTTAATGATGTTGATTGGCAGGTTTAAAGTGTAAGAATCTCCTAAATGAAAACAAAGCCTGTAGACTTCTATAAAAAAAGCAAAGAGGCAGTCTCTTTGCTTTTTTTATTAGATCCAATTACTAATCTATTATTATAGCTGTACACTTGAAGCATATGGATTGCTTTGTGTTGTGCTTGTAGCTGTAGTACTTGGTTTCCAATTAAATGGAGGCAAAGATGCGCCTGTCATTTGGATGCTGTTTGGGAAAGCTTCTGTTGAGCTGCTTTCAGAATTGGCAGCCGTTTGTGTGCTTTGCTGTGCTTCTTCTAACTGCTGCATTAAATTTTCAAAGAGTGCTTGCACTTCCTTATCTGTTGCAGTAGTTTCATCATATTCGGACAGCTGGTCTATTAAGTTAGTGCTTAAAGAATCACTGATGCTTTTGGTAGAATCATCATTCGAATTAAGTGTGCTGATAAGATTAGAAATGAATTCTTTCATCTGGTCGACAGAAAGTGCTGTGCTTGTTTCTGCTGCAGTATTCTCTGCTTGTTCTGCATTGCTGTTTATTGGCGGCGGTGGAGGGGGCGTCATTCCATTTGCCTGCATTTCCGCTTTAGATGGTTTAGCTTTTTCTAGTGTTTCTGTTACAGATGCGAATAAATTGGAAATTTCTTCTTCAGAACTGCTGCTTGCATCAAAATTGCTAAGAAGATCATTTACAGTGCTTAATGCTGTCTGCAAGCTTTCAGGAAGATTAGAACTATCACTTGTATCTGTTGACTGAATTCGTTTTAACATCGTTTCTAAATAGGTTGTTTTCTGTTCTGTCGTTAATGATGTTTTATCTCTAGTGCTGCTATCGTAATTGCCAATGCTGTTTCCTTGGCTTGCAGCAAGCTGCATGTAGTCTCTAAAGGCTGGTTGACTGCTGGTGTCTGTTTGCTGGCTGCTGCTAGTGGAGGTGTTTGTCACATTTGCTGCATTCTGGCTCCCATAAAGATTGGCATAATTGCTGTTGATAGATATTGACATAAAAAAACTCCTTTCATGTATGAGAGAGACTGCATTGCTTAAAAGGGCAAGGCAATCCCTGTGTCATCATAATGAAAGCAGCTTAAGAAATGCTTAATTTTTCTTTATCCTCGCAAAAAGATATTTTTAAAATCTTCTTTATTAAAAGAAAGCCAACCTAAGTTATTTTTTGTGTCAATAATTGAACCATTTGGCAAAACTTGGTGGGAGATTGTTTCTTTCCATAAATAAGCAGAAGCTGTTTCTTTTGTATGAATTACATAATCATCCCCGCAATAGCGAGATATTCGATGTTGTTTGGTGCGATTATTTCTAATGTGGAGTATGCTTTTTAAAGCAATTCCTGACAAACCATCAAAAGACTGATTTTTCATCGGACTGCTTGTAAATTGATGAATGGTTCGTTTTTTTTCTTGTTGATAATTTACCTCTGTTTCAATGGAAAAGGCCATATGTGCATCCCCCGATAGGATAATGCAATCACTTGGTTTCCACTGGGCGATTTGCTGATGAAAAAAGGAAAAGCCT